>OWJL01000006.1_pt1 | contig 140103 bp, 166 predicted proteins | sample 1732571 | NCBI WGS metagenome assembly OWJL01 (sample SAMN05065730, study PRJEB22554) | human gut metagenome | biome: ENVO:2100002; feature: ENVO:00000062; material: ENVO:00002003 | host: Homo sapiens | place: USA
GAGATTACTACGCGTCTCGTGGGCTCGGAGATGTGTATAAGAGACAGAAATATTATAGCAAAATGCAGATAAGATGTAAAATAAGTATGACTTTTTATATGAAAAATGCTGCATCCTTTAAGCGAACTTTTCTTCGGCAGACAAGCAAAAAAGCAGGGCTTCCGCATGATTTGTCCAGCCTGATTCGCCTGGCATCATACAGAATCCCCTGCTTTTTTCGTGCTTTTCTCTGTTTTTTGTGCGATACGGAAAAATTTTTGTTTCTGCAGTCAGAGCAGTCCATAATCCCGCAAACAGCGCGTCAGCCCTGCCTGTGTGGTGTCAAATACGATGCCCTGCGCCCGCAGCTTGCTGCAATCCATCGCAAGATTCCGTGCCCAGTCAGCTTCCTGAATATCGACCGTGATCCCCAGTGTCTCAGCAAACTGCCGGGCGGTCAGTACCATGTTTTCAGCGTTTTCACTGCCAAAGTTATAGACCCCGCCGGGCAGGGTCAGGGCAGCTTCCAGCAGTGCTACCGCCTGCCGGACATAGGTGATGCCCCGGAAGTCCCAGACAGAAAAGCGGACAGATTCTCCCCGCTGCGCCGCACGCAGAAGGTTCAGCGGCAGGTTGCCCCGGATGGGCAGCCGGTAGCCCGGCAGGTCGTACATCCATGTGGCGCGCAGCAATACGGCACCCGGGCAGAGTGCCTGCACCCGCTGCTCCATTTCCAGCTTGCCCTGCCCGTACACATTGGCAGGCTTTAACGGAATTGTTTCCGGCAGCGGGCCGGACTGCTCCACACCGGCATAGACCTGATCCGAGCTGAAAGCCACCAGCTTTGCGCCGATCTCAGCTGCCGCCCGGGCAAGCCAGACCGACAGTTCCACATTGGCGCGGTAAGCCTGCTCCGGGTGGCCGGCGCAGTAGCCGGTATCCGAAATGGCTGCAGTGTGCAGAATGACATCCGGGCGCTGCTGCAAAACAGCCTGCCGCACGGCGTCCTCCCCTGCTGTTGCCAGAAAGCCTTTAGGAAAGGTGCACAGTTCGTAATGCCCCGCCCATTGCTGCATCACGCGGGAACCTACAAAGCCGCCTGCACCGGTTACAAGGATCTTCTTCATTTTGTTCTCCCGCAATAAGGCATCAGATAAAAAATTCCAGCACGAACACCACGGCACAGCAGCCTGCAGCCACCTGAAACAGGCTTGCGCCAAACCATGCGGCAGCAATGCCGACTACCAGTGCAACAGCACCTGCTGCCGGGCTCTGCGTTGCCTGAATGATGGCCGGAAAGGTCATCACAGCCAGCGTTACATAGGGCACATAGTACAAAAACGACTGGATGAAGCGGTTTTTGATCGGTTTGCGGATCAGCGTCAGCGGCAGGATGCGGATGGCATAGGACACCAGCGCCATGACCGCAATATAGATATAATTGTTATGCGTCATCTTCGTTTTCCTCCTGCCTGACCGGGAACAGCACCGCTGCTGCACCGGAGATCGCCACTGTCAAAAGGATGGTGCGGGTGCCTTCGGAGAGTGCCGAGATGCCCGGCAGATAGCTGCACAGAAAACTCAGCGCAAAGCTGATGACGACCAGCACCGCAACGATCCGATCCTTGCGGGCCGGCGGGATGATGATGGCCAGAAACATTCCGTAAAGTGCCACGCTCAGGGCGCTGACTACCCGCAGCGGCAGCAGGTTGCCCGCTATAATGCCCAGCGCCGTACCACAAGCCCAAGCCGGCGCTGCCAGCAGGATAGCGCCATAGGTATAGTACGGGTTCAGGTTGCCCGGGCGGGCGATAGTAATGCCGAACAGTTCGTCCGTGACATCATAGCCGATGAGCAGCCGATGCCAGAAGGGCGTTTCCGGAGCAAAGCGCTGTGCCAGTGCACAGCTCATCAGCAGATACCGCGCATTGGCGATTAAAGTAATGACCGCCACCTCAAAATAGGTGGCGTTTGCCATGATCAACGCAAATGCGGCATATTCTCCTGCGGAGGCATTGTTCAGCAGGCTGACAAGAAACCCCTGAAACGGCGTAAAACCCGCCTTGCGCGCCGCGATGCCCAACGAAAACGATACCGCAAAATAGCCCAGTGCAATGGGCACACCGTCCCGCATTCCGTCACAGAACACCTTGCGGCTGAACTGATCTGCCCTTCCTGTTTGGACGAGCTGCGGCTCCAAAAGCCTCTGCTTCGATTCCATAGTTGATACTTCCCCTTTCCTATTTTGCAAACAACAGATTCTATTATACTCCCCTGTGGGCGGAGAAGGAAGGGGTTTCGGGCTTTTTTTGTGTAAAATGCTACGGTCAAAATGCTTAGAGTTTGCGCTGATATAGGAACCACTTTGAATGTTACGGCTTGTTTGATCGTGCTGGAAGATAAAAACACCCCGGAAGGTTTCGTTTTTGAAGGACCTTCTGGGGTGTTGGTGCTATAAGGGATTACTCGAGCTCGGTAAGTCTTAATTGTTACTAAGCAAATTTGTTTAGTGCGTCTATTCTTGAATGTTCGCTTTTCCATGAGATCGCCGTGGTAGATGTGGCTTGCTGATTTTTTAGTATCAGGATAGTATCACGCAACCAGTGGGATCTCTGTGTGTATTATAACGTATTTACGTTCAGGATGCAACTGTCTTTTAAGGATTACTTCTTGCTTACATCTGCCAGATAGTTTTCTCCCCATTTACACATCGCATCCAAAATAGGAATGATGCTTCTCCCAAAGTCGCTGAGCGAATATTCTACCTTTGGCGGCACAACAGGATAAACTTTCCGAATAACCAAGTTATCATTTTCAAGCTCCCGAAGCTGCTGTGTCAGCATTTTAGGCGTAGCCTTGGGAATCAACTTTCCTATCTCATTAAAGCGCAAGGTATTATCAATCAAATGCCACAGAATAAGTGCTTTATATTTCCCACCAATCAAATCGAGGGTTGCTTCAACCGGGCAGCTAAAGGTACTTGGACATTTCATTTTTCTCTTCCATCCACTATCTTTTTAGGTAGTATATGACAAAAAAGTGCGTTCTTGCTTTTTTGAAAATGACTGATAAAATCATAGCATAGGCCGATTGAATTATCAAGACCCTACACAAATTTACACTTCCAGAAAGGACCATCACATTATGGATTTTTTGACACTTGCAAAGAAACGGTATAGTGTACGCGCTTACACAAAGCAGAAGGTTGAGAAGGAAAAGCTGGATGCCATCTTAGAGGCAGCTCACGTTGCACCCACGGGTGGTAATTGCCAGCCTCAACACCTGATTGTAGTGCAGAGTGATGAGGGCCTTCGTAAAATTGGAAAGGCCACAAATATCTATGGTGCGCCGCTGGCAATTATCGTTTGCAGCGATACAAATAAGGTCTGGACACGTCCCTTTGATGGTAAAAAGCTGACCGATATTGATGCAAGCATCATTACCGACCACATGATGATGGAAGCCACCTACTTAGGTTTAGGAAGCGTATGGGTATGCTATTTCAAGCCGGACATCCTGAAGGCTGAATTTAAGATTCCCGACAACCTTGAACCGGTCAACATCCTTGTCCTCGGCTACGCCGACACCTCTCGTGAAAAGGCTCTGTCGGCAGATCGCCATGCAAAAATGAGAAACTCTCTTTCTGCCATGGTATCTTTCGAGAAGCTTTAACTTAAAATTATATCTTTATATCATTCTATTTTCTCTGGCACGTCCAACCATTAAGTTTTTCTTAATAGTTCCAACTGCTAAACTCGAACCATCCAAAAATCCCGGATAGTTGACAGACTGCCCAAGTTATTAAGCAACGCTTAACAACTGCCCTGAACTCTTCGGATTTTCCGAAAAGTTACCCCTATATGTACAGACCCCCGCCAGCGGATGTTGGCGGGGGTCTGCTATGCTTACAGTTCTACGCTGCTCTGTCTGCTCTTCTTTTGGCTCCTATCTACGGTTTGTTCCTGCTCCCTCATAAGCCCAATGACCTGCTGCATCTTTTCGGCACCGAAATAGTTCCATACTCGCCTGAAATCACGTTTCATCGCATAGAGCTGCGAATTCTCAGCTTTTACCTGTTCCAGCTGCTGGCTCAAATGGCAGGCAGCCTTCTTCTCGTCCTGATAGAAATTCTGGTACTTATCCCGTTCGTTCTTGACCTCCCAGTACTTCCGATGGAGGGCAAAGAGTACCTTCACCAACTTCTGGATCAGCGGCATGGCCTTCTTCTCCCGATAGCTCTTGGCGGTCTCAAATGTGGCTGCTTCTGGCACCCATTCTTCTGGCCGCTGGGAGTACTGCGCTGACAGGTTTTCCAAACCTTCCATGATGGGAGCCAGCTTGTTCAGCTTCTGGCTCTGCTTCTGGTAGGTCAGCTCTGCTTTCTGTACCCGCTGTTCAGCGGCTTCTACAGCTGTCTGCGCTGTTTCCAGTTGCTCCTGCATCTCGGTCAGGTCGGTCTGGCACTCCTGCTTGGCAGCTTCCAGAGCCGCCACTTCTTTACTGCGCTCCTGCTTCTTGAAGTGCAGCACAGACAGGTGCTCTTCATGGGTGCCTTTCTGTTCCCACTCGATGCCGTGCCTCTCCATCACGGCAGCAAGCTGCTCTTTCTCGGCGTTGATCCACTGGTTCAGCTCGGATTCTCGCTTGGAGCCGCCTGCAAAGCCCAAGGCCTTCAGAGCCTGCTTCAGGGAGACCTTGGTGTCCAGTCCTTTGCCTTTCCAGCCGGACACATACGGCACGAAGTCGATGTGCAGATGGGGCGTAGCTTCATCCATGTGGAGGAATGCTCCGAACACCCGCAGTGTCGGGTTACGTTCTTGGAAGCCCTGCATATACTCGTCCAGCAGTTCCTTTGCCAGTGCGCCGTTCTCGGTCAAGACTCCCATATCATCTTTGTTGCCGATCTGGACGATCAGCTCATGGAAAAGCTTTTCCTGCTTGCCTGTCCGCAGGTGCTCATAGTAGTCGGTGATACAGCGGTCCTTGCGCTTCTGCTTGGCATTGTAACGCTTCACTGCCTCGTCAAACAGTTCGTGGTACACCTTCTGAATCGGTTCATCCCGGTACACGACATTCAGGCTGCTGCGCTCCGGGTCTACGTTTTCAGCGGTGAAACTTCTCCGGTTATGGTTGAGGGAGCCGGGACCCCGCATTGCGGAAATAGTTCTTTTCAATCGCACGTCCTTTCTCTGTGGAAGTAACTGGTGCCGGACACGGCATAGGCTTTGTTACTTTCGTCGAAAGTAACGCAAAAGCACTTTTGACAGACGTTCCGTCCATCAAAAGATGCCTTTGCGCCCTGCCGGGGGCCTCCGTCTGCGGACGGGGTTTCGCTGCATCTCGCCGCTGCCCGGTCCAACTCCACCTTCCTGCGTGATTGCATTCACAGGAGCGTGACACGCTCCTGTCCTCTGCCAATAGAGGAACTCACCAGCGGAAGCTTTCTGGCACGCCTCGTCTGTCCAGATACTCCTGCCGAGCCTGCTCCCGCTGTTCCTCGGTGGGTGCTGTCTTGTACTGGGCATACAGCTCATGCCGCAGCATCGCATCCAATTTTTGCTCCAAGCCCTGTTCAATAATCTCTTCGTACTCATTTTCGCCGCTCAAATGATAATGCAGCAAGGCGACGAAAAGTTCCTGCGAAATCTGCACATTTTTCATCGTTATCACCATCCCGTGTCGGTTGTGTCGATTGTGACGGTATTTTACATAGTAGCAAAAATACCGTCACAACCGTCACGAATCGTCACGCCCCAGAATTTTCCAGCGTTAATTTGACTACCCTGCCCTCATGGGTGCGCCTGCTTTCGTACCGAATTCCATAATCGTTGTAGAGCCTGTCGGCACTCACGTTCAGCTTCCGGGTCAGGATGTTTGCCTGTATGCTCACACCCGACAGACGTTCCAGCAGCTCCGTGGGCGTACCGCTCCACTCTGGCTGTTCCGGGCTGAGCATCTTTGCCACCGTTTCCAGAAGCGGGTCGGGCGGCAGCTTCCAGCGTTCCGTTTCGGCTCCTTGGAACTCCCACACGCAGCGTTCCCGGTTGAACTCCAACGTCAACTCCTGATCCGGCTGGTCACGCCCCACAATGTCCAGTAGTGCGGTGTTGTCCGTGCGCCGCTTCTTCTGCATGATGAACGCGCCATCCGCTGCACCCAACAGACCGTTGGTGCCGGAGATCATATCAAAGCTGTCCTCGGCTTCCATCTTCCGGGTGTGATGAACCACCAGCAGGCAGATGCCATACTTGTCACTGAAGGTTTTCAGCCTGGTCACGATCTCGTAGTCGCTGGCATAGCTGTATCGGTCCCCGCCGATCTCCCGCACCTTCTGCAAGGTGTCGATGATGATAAGCCGTACATCCGGGTGCTCCCGGATGAAGCCTTCCAACTGCTGGTCAAGTCCCTCGCTCACGGACTTGGCCTGCGTTGCGAAGTAGAGATTGCTGGTCTCTTCTACCCCGAACATCCGGGAGAGCCGCCGCTGCAGCCGGGCGTAATCATCCTCCAACGCCAGATAGAGGACGGTGCCTTGATGCACCTCGTACTCCCACAACGGAAGCCCCATCGCCACATGGTAGGCGAGCTGCCCCATGAAGAAGGACTTGCCCACCTTGGGCGCACCTACGAAGAGGTAGGTGCCACTGTACAGCAGGTCGTTCACGATGGGTTTCCGAGGTGGATACACCGTGTCGTACAGTTCGGTCATTGATACCGTGTTCAGCCCGAAATTGTTTGACTTTTTCGCGGCTTGCAGATTGATTTGCTTGTCCGAATTTGTTATAATATTGGTGTTGATTTTTGAGGACGACTGTACCGCATCTGCGCCAACAGATGCACCCGGTACGGTCGTTTTTCTATTGTCCGTCATTCGCATTCCTCCTTAAGTCCGTTCAACGTCAGAGCCACCATTTGCAGGGTCTCCAACAAGTCCGGCGAGACTTCTTCATCCACGGCCAGCCGCTGCAATTCCTGATAGATCAGCCTCATCTGGTCTCGCAGGGCTTTGTAGACCCTTGGATTGCCTACCACGGTGATCTCCCGGTCGGTCAGGCGGCGGATGATATACTCCTGTTTGGTCAGGCCGGAGAGCTTTACCTTGGCTTCCAGAACCTCGTCCTCTTCCGGGGACATTCGGAAGGCTACCACCTTGTTCCGCCAGCGGCCTTGCTGGTCGAGTACTCGTTCCATCTTCACCCCTCCCTTCGCTCCATGTCCAGCTTCTGCGCCATCTCCTGCTGCTTCGAGGGGAAGAGATGGGCGTACTTATAGGTGATGTCCACGCTCTCATGCCCCACCCGGTCTGCGATTGCCAGCGCCGAGAAGCCCATCTCGATCAGCAGCGATACATGGGAGTGCCGCAGGTCGTGGATTCGGATGCGCTTCACCCCGGCTTCCTTGGCTCCCCTGTCCATCTCGTGGTGCAGGTAGCTCTTGGTCACCTCAAAGATCCGCTGGTCTGGCTGGACTTTGTAGAGGGATTTCAGATAGTCTCTGATCTCGTCCGTCAGAAACTGCGGCATCTGGATGACCCGGACGCTTTTGGGCGTTTTCGGGTCAGTGATCACATCCCGGCCTTTCAGCCTTTGATAGGATTTGGTGATGGAGAGCAGCCCCTTGTCCAAGTCGAAGTCTGCCGGGGTCAGAGCCAGCAATTCGCCCTCCCGGATGCCACACCAGTAGAGGACTTCAAAGGCGTAGTAGGATTGCGGCTTGTCCATCATGACTTCTGCGAATTTGAGGTACTCTTCTTTTGTCCAGAAGAGCATTTCCTTGTGCTTTTCCGACCCCATGCACCCGGCTGTGGCCGCTGCGTTTGATTTCAGCCCGTAGAACCGGACGGCGTGATTCAGAATGGCACTGAGTTGTCCATGCAGCGTCTTGAGGTAGGTCGGCGAGTAGGCCTTGCCGTTTTTGTCCCGGTAGTTCAGCATCTCGTTCTGCCATGCGATTACATCCCGTGGCTTTATCTCGCTGAGCCGCTTTTCTTTGAAATACGGTAAGATTTTCGTTCGGATGATATGCTCCTTGACAGACCAGGTGTTTTCCCGGAGTCGCTTTTTCTTGTCCGTGATATAAATTTCCACGAAGGCTTCAAAGGTCATGGTCAGGTCTGCCGCCTGTTGAAGAAGGAACTCCCGCTCCCACGCCAGAGCGTCCTTTTTGGTGGCAAACCCCCGTTTCAGCTTCTTCTGCTTCACACCTTGCCAGTTCTCGAAGTAGAAGGAAGCGTACCATGTGCCCTGCCTGTTGTCCTTGTAGGCTGGCATCCTATCACTCCTCCCCTGCTCCGTAGATCTTCTCCTGATAGTACCTCCTGCTTACCCGGCCTCCCACGGTCGTGTAGCCCTTGGCTCTCAGTTCCTCGTTCCACTTGGCAATCATCTTGTACGCCAGACCCTGCGAGATGTCCAGCTCCTTTGCTAGCTCGTCTGCCTTGATAAAAATGCTGTTAGCCATTTTTTGTCCTTTCCTTGTCGGTTTCGTTTCGGTGCCGCTTCATCCTCGCTGACTTCCGGCAGGCATATCCCCTTTGCGGTGCTGTGCCGTCCCCTTGCGGAGCGCTCGCTTCCTTTCGGAAGGTCTTGGCGGTTTGGATCAGTTTGGCGGTCATTCAATTTTACTAAGCATTTTTGTTTATCTTTTTTTGTGCTCTCATTATACTAAACACATTCCGTTAAGTCAAGAGGGTTTCAGGTAAAATCTTAAACTTTTTTGTTTATTTTCTATTGCACCTCCTGTTTTTCTGTGCTATACTGGGTTCAACAAATATGTTTAAGTCAGGAGGCAATCGCATGGCAGTCGGTGACCGCATCAAACGTGCCCGCAACCTCCGAGGTATGACCCAGAAAGAACTGGGCATTGCCATCGGGTTTGAGGAGAAGAGCGCAGACATCCGTATCGCACAATACGAAAGCAACACCCGCACTCCCAAGGAAGAGCTGCTCCGCAAGATTGCGGAGGTACTGGATGTGAACTACCGTTCCCTCTATGAGCCGACCCTGTACGCCGCAGAGGATGTGATGTACACCCTGTTCGAGCTGGACGAGCACTATCCCGGCACCCGGCTCTACGAGGTCACAGACACCACCGACCCGGATCTCCCGGAAAAGCACATGGCAGTCAGCTTCCGCTATCGCCTGCTGGATGATTTCCTGAAGGAGTGGCAGCTCCGTAAGAAGCAGCTCCGGGAGGGCGAGATCACCAAGGAAGAGTATCTGGAATGGAAGCTCAACTGGCCACAGACCGCCGACGGCTGTGGCCGGTACGAGCCGAAGAAAAAGTGGCGTAAAGAATAAAAGACACAAAAATGCCCTCTGAAAAACTTACCGTTTCTCAGAGGGCATTTTCATGTCTCTCTTTATGAATAATCGTCTGATAGTATCAAAGCAGTATCAGAGCACCTTTCGGTTCTCAAAATATCGCATTGTATCAATACTTTTCAGGTTTTGCAGATTACTCGAGCTCGATTCCGGAAAGCAGGTTTTTGGTTATATCAAGTCCATTTTTCCAGTTTCAGCGCACATAAATTCCGTTGCTTCCATTGTGTGTTTTTGAGTGCACAATGGATTGCTGTCAAATTGATGTCACAGGGCTTCGGTTGCCTATCAAGTGGTTCATTCAGGTGTTAGATACATTATTATAATACACCTGTTTTCAAGGAGCGTCAATGGGCATAGAAAAAGAGGGCAGCTTTACGCTGTCCTCTCTCTCACTCGCCGTCTTTCCTTTGGCCTGTCACAGGCTTCTCAAAGCCGGTCCGATTTCGCACCCTCGGTTCAGGATTCGGCTCCCGAACCAGTATCTCAGTCGGGCTGCAGTCCAGCGCTTCGCAGATGAGGTCTAAATGGTTCAGATTCATCCGTTCGGCGATTTCGTTGTAGTAGTCGCTGATTGTAGTGGGGCGAATGCCCGTGGCGCGTGCCAGATCTGCTTGCGTCCATTTCAGCTCGCCTAGCTTCTTGGACAGTAAAATTCTAATCATATTCTCGCTCGCTCCTTACAATAAAAGATATCCCTTTCAACTGGAAAAGTCAGGGAATTGTTAGATTATCACGAATCCTGTTATTTTTTATCGTAAAAAAGCAAAAAAGCACCCCCGTCACCCGCTTCGACTATACGTCTGACGGGTGACGGGGGTGCTGTCATTTGTTCCGAGTATTCAGGTCAGCAAGCTGTCGCTGGTCGGATTCTCTGTATCGTTCATCCACGCTTTCCAAATGGGAAAGGCTTCGTTTCAGCTCTCCATTCCAGTAAATCTGGCCAGTTTCCGTTTCCATTCGCTCAATGCCGGCACAAATGCAGGATAGCAGGTCAAAAGTGGCCTTTCGGCTGTCCATCTGCAAAATGTACCGTTCCTTGCGTTGCTCGTTGTCCTTTTCGCGCTTCTTCGCCGCACGGTCGGCGGCTCCCTTGATAAGGATCTGGTTCACGGCAAAGCTGATCGCCCCGCCCAGAAGCGTTCCAAGGAACGCAAATGCCGCTAAGAGCCACGCCGGAACGGTGACGGTAAATGTTCCAGCCGTTCCCGTAAGCACTTCAGCTGTTCCTGCAAGCACCTGTGTCCTCCTTTCAGTCCTCCGGCTGTGTGAGCAGCTCGATCCATCTCGTTATGGGAAGACGGTCTAAAAGCCAGTCCACAAACCGTTTAAGCATTCTTCAGTACCTCCAGCCCAGACTTAGCCGCATCGAAAGCAGTCTGAACGGCTTTACGAATCAGGTCGTCCGTCACCAGAAAGCGAACCGGAGCCGGCACCTTCTCACGCAGCCAGGACACGACAACAGCCAGGCGCGCCTCACCCAGCTTTGTTCCAACGAACTCCTTTTCTGCCTTGGAGATAGCATCGATTGCCCACTCGATCAGAAGCGCCTTATAGCCGAAGCGAATCGCCACGACGGACAGAACTGCCATAATCAGAATCACGATACAGGCGGTAACAATATTCATAACGCTCATAGATTATAACCCCTTTCTCTCAAAGCTGCTTAGCGAGAGCCGCCTTTGTCTTTGCTCCAGCAATGCCATCAGCTGTCAGACCGTGAGCACTCTGGAACTCCTTGACTGTTTTTTCGGTATTCGCCCCGAAGATACCGTCCTTGTCGATTCCCAGTGCACCCTGCAGCACCGAATTGTACAAGCGCTGCGGGAAGCCGCTGGTGGACTTTTTCAGGTTGCTGGGTCCGAAAAGTTCTGCGACCCAGTTGGACGTGTATGCAGTAGAGCCTGCCACATTCGGGATGCCTGCGTACTGATGCACCGATACATACCCAGTAGAAATATCGTTGATGCGAATTTCCCAATGCAGGTGACTTCCGGTGCTGTGGCCGGTGCTGCCCTCAACACCAATCAGATCTCCCGGTTTCAGCTTCTGCCCGACGGCCACGTTGATTTTGGACAGATGCCCAAAATACATATAGTAGGCAGTGCTGCCGATACGAACCACAACACGCTGGCCAAAACCTTTCTTCGGAAGCGTTGCACACTCCCATCCAGCACGAATAACCGTACCGTAAACCGGGCAATAGATGCTTTTGTCTCCAATGCCCACGAGATCATATCCTTGGTGATATGTACCGTTTGCTCGCAGGTTTCGGTATGCCTGCGACACTCTGAAAGTGCCCTTATACGGAGAAATCAAAAAATCCACCTCTATTCCAAACAAAAAAGCCGCGCTGACCATCAGCACGGCTTCTCTCAACACTTTATAGCATCGTATTCGGCTTGCAGGATTGCTCTCTGCTCACCATAATTTTCAGGCTCTTCTCCTGTTTCAGCTGAAATGTCCTCCCAGCAATCCAGAAGATGAACCGCCGATGCTAACAAAACTTCGAGCTTTTGTTCTCGGCTCAAATAAAAGCACCTTCCATCAGGATTCCTTCGGTCGCGGACCGCAGATACGCAAGGCCTGCGCCTTGGTCAGCTCGCCCTCGTCAACCTTTTCCCACACGCCTGCAGCGGTGATCTTCTTCATGCGGTACATAGTGCGATAAAACTGTTCCTTGCCCATTACAGCTCACCTCCCATAAACAGAGTTTCCAGCACGCTCACACGCTCTTCCAGAGAGGGCGCAGCTTCATCAGCGGTCGTCCATGCTTCTGCATAGACCCACCAATCATCAGCCGCCGCCGTGATGCTTTCCACGGTTTCCTCTGCATAATCGGAACCCAACTTGCAAAGAGCCGTGGTGCACTCCCACGAAGTACCGCCCTGCTCTCCTTCGGGAGCCTCGGTTCGTACCTCATGAGCGTCCTTACGCAGGTACAGCCAAGCCGTACCGTCCGGCAGTTTTTCCAGCGTTACCGCCTGCGGATTATGGTCAAGGTTCTCGGTAAAAATCATGCTGCTATCCTCACTTTCTTCATTGCATTTCTTTGTGTCGTTACGCGGATTGCTACTTTTGCGGCCGTGAACAGCTTTTTCTGTTTTAGGGCTTCGCTGATTGCACGAGATTTTGTCCAGTCAAAATAGCCGTTATAGCTGACCAGCTTGTATGACCGCCAGACCGGCACATATCCATTTCGTGAAACATCAGCCTTGGCTCGAATGTACTGCCGCCGAGCCCTCAGAAAAATTCTGGGGCGTATCGTGGTGTAGGTACGGTGCATCACATAGCCAGCCATATCCAAGCCCGGGCATCCTTTTGCCGCTCCCGTTAGGTGTCTGCGTTGATGCTCTTCAGCGGCGCTAAGAAAGTCCACACGAACCCACTCGTTTTTTATTGTCAATCCCAGTTCGGTCAGCGCCCACTTAGTCAATTTTCGGGCTGCACTCTGTATGTCAGCCCATCGTCGACCAAACAAAACAAGGTCATCCATATAGCTACCGCTGCGGATCACGAATCGCGTGGATGCTCCACGGCGAATCTTTGCATAACTCATGACCTTGACCAGCATATAGCTGGCAACAAGGTTAAAAAGCCACGCTTCAAGATAGCCGCCGATAAGCAATCCCTCACCCGGAGCCATTGCTAAAAGACATCTGACAACAGCCAGAAGCCATGTTGCTCCCGGGATTTCTTTCTGCAGGATCTTCATCACAAGTTCCTGTTTTGTGTGGGCGTATGCCCCCTGCACATCCAGCTTTATTGCATACTGTATGCCAAGACTTTTCCTGCGAAGCCAACGCTCGACTTGACGCTTCAAAGCGATTTGTCCCTTGCCGGGAATACTGGCAAATTGATACGGCAACAGTTTTGCCTGAAGCAACGGGCGAAGTCCAAGTACCGCCAAATGCCCAAAAGCTTGGTGCATTGGACAGCAGTTAGACAGTTCCCGCCGTTTCATGCTGATTCCATCAATTCTGTAGAACACGCTCACAGGGTCAAGATCAAGGTCGTCTGTTTCTCCGTCCAACAAATCTTCTATCCGTTGCTCCATTTCAAGAGCAATCCCATTTACGGCTTCTAAACGCGGGTTCCAGTCGTTTACGCGGGCGGCGCTCGATAGTTGTGCACGGCTTACACCTCCATATTTTTCCACCGTAGCGAGGTAATCCCGGCGGAACCATTTCTTATCAAAAGCTTCAAGGACAGCACGCTCGCACATTTCATGATTGAGCGACAAGTACCTCTTTGTTTTCATATCCTTAAAGCCTCCAAACTTGCTGATGTTCAACGGATTTCGGTTGCCGTTTCAGGCCTTAAATCAGGCAAAACGGATTTCTACTACTCACCGCCACGCAGTCCCAAAAACTGCGGCCACGCTCTCACCAATGCGTCCGTATATCTCGAAACGCTCAGCTGCATGGTGTCGGTATAACATGATCTTAGTGGTCAAGCCACAGGCGCAATGAAACGCTTATGCCCTTTTGAGGGCTATTTATCATCAGCATTCCGGGGCACGCCGTTCCAGCTCGAGTTCGCCGGGGAATTGTTGCCATTCGCGCAAGGCAGGCCGCAGTTAGCACCGTCATTCAGGTTGCCACCGCGCCAAGGGGCGTACACGCCCGCCGAACTGGGCGAATTGAACGCAGCCACACGCCGCTTCATTGCTCCGTTTTTAAATTCAGGTTTTGGCGGTCATAAACGACCGCCAAAACCAAGGAAACGCTTACGGGAGAAAGGGGGTTACACCCCCTCTATGTGCCTGCGGCACATATTCACCCTCTCTTTTTACCCGACCCTGCAAGCCGGGGCACGCCGTGCCAGCTCGAGTACGCCGGGGAATAGTGGCCATTCGCGCAAGGCAGGCCGCAGTTAGCACCGTCATTCAGGTAGCCACCGCGCCAAGGGGCGTACACGCCCGCCGAACCGGGCGAATAGAACGCAGCCCGTACATAGGTGGAGCCGGAGCCGCCGAACTTTTCGTACATCATAGCTTCGGTGCCCAGTTTTCCCAGCTTGCGGATGTAGTGCCACGACCAGGTTGCCTTGTCGTTTAGGTCGAAGGAACCGACCTGCTCATAGTCGCTGGAAATGGAGCCGACCTGCTTCTCACCGCTGCGGCAGGCGAACGCATCGTAGTGCCAGTGGTCATCGTCCACGATGCTGGCTTTCCACAGAGGGTCAAGCTGTTCCGTATAAGCGCCGATCTGCATCTCGATGCCGGCCACACGGTACGGATATTTTCCGTTCGTCAGATTACCCCGACATCCATCGCTATGCCCCTGCACGCCCTCTGTTGTGCCGGACTCCCACGGCATAGTAGATACCAGCATCGTGGTCGTAGTGTCGATAGGAGAATCCAACTCAAGGTTCAGAGCCACATACTCGGTCTCGCTCACGGTCACATTGGTAATGCTGGAAATCTTGGCCCAGTTGAAAATATTGTGATTATAGTCCGTGTTGCGGTCCGTTCCCGTATTCTCGCCACGCTCACCCATGCAAACAGCAGAGCCCACGAGGAAATTTGCCCCCTGCGCTTTCGTCACGAGCACTCGCTTTACTCCAGTTTCCGCCACAGCAGGGCTGTACTGGTAATTATAGACAGTGCAGCCCTCCAGCTTGCCGCTGTTGCTCAGCGTCCAATGGCGCAACCGCCATTGGGCCAGAACATACTGCTGGTCGCAGTCAGTCCACAGGGCATCATAAGCGGTAATCTTACGAGCCATAGGGATAGCTGCGTTGGCGCTTGTCCACGGCATCGGGGGCAGTCCAGCACCGCTGGTCATTCCACCCTTGGAATTTTTGCCGCCAAGGAAAGCCGGGTGCCATGTCAGCCAGCGGCGACTCTTATCAGGGGCCACATCGCCAGCCATAGGATCATAGCCGCCGCCCTCGAAGGTGCGGAAAGAGTTATACAGGTATGCGCCATCCTCCCACTCCTTCAGCATCAAGGACAGAGCGAAGCAGTAAACGGGTGCGGTTTCGCCGGAAAGATCAAACCCGGTTTCACCCTCAACTGCCAGCACGTTCATCGTGCCATCTTCCAAGGACAGCGCATTGGCGCGAATGTACCATGTGAAAGGATCCTCTTCCGACCAGTCTGCGGTTTCCGGGCTGGTGTCAGTCAAAAGCGGAGCCGCTTCACGCCCGTCTGCCAGATCATCCAGCGGGGTGCCGGTGTAATCACCACTCACATCATCACTGTAGAAGCGAACGGTGTAGGTTTTGCCGCGAGCGCTCTCTGCGAGCATTTTCGCAAAGCGTTCCAGGCGCTGATACTTCGTCACGCCATCACCGGCAGACAGCGGCCACCAGCTCCAGAAGATTTCTGTGGTATTTTTGCCATCCAGCAGACCGCGGAATGTTGCATCCACGAATTCTGCGCCGGCAGTACCGGCAGCAATGCCTGCCAAAATGTCATTTTGGCGTTTCATCTGAGCGGCCAGTTCCAGACCGGTTTCATCACTCATAGGATGATTGATAAGTTCCCATGTGTCACCCATTTCTTATACCCCCTTTTAGGTGCTTTTCTTGATGAAAAACGACAGTCGGCCGCTCTCGTCCGGGCCAAGTGCATAGCTTGCAGAAGCAGCGCTTGCCGCAGCCTGCTGGGCCGCAGCTGTCGTCTTGTTCAACAGATCCTTCGATGTCTCGGCAGCGGCCTTGCTGGTCTCTGCACTATCTTTCGCCGCATCCGCAACAGCTTTTGTCTGACTATACAGTTCATCCAATTTTGCTGCTGATTTCCTGCGAGCGATTGCGTAGGTCAAAATATCAATCATGTGCCACCATCCTTACATCGGGTAGAACTTCCCGGTAGAATCGGCTATGTAGATATTGCCTGTGTGGATAACCAGCGCTTGCGCCCCCATCGGTGCAGATTTGATATTCTGCAGGTCTGCTTCATCGTCGCAGTAGTACACCGTGGCCGGCTGGGCTGCGGTGCCATACTGCTGCATAACTTTGAACATAGAAACTCCTTTCCAGATTATAGCCATGCAACATCTGTAAATCTGATTTTTGTTAGAAAATCACGGATTCCGTGATTTTAACTGCTCCTGCGAGCAAAAAAGGAGAAACGGCCATCGGCATCCGGTCCGAATGCAAAATTGATAGATGCCGCCGATCCCGCCACCTGATTGGCAATGTCCGCTGTCCGGTTCATGTAGTTCAGCGTATTTCCTTCGGCTACTCTTGCGTCTGATGCACTATCCCTCGATGCGCGCTCACTTGCCGCCGCAGAAGACGCATTTTCTGTGGAGATCCTTTCGGACTTGCTGGCCGCGATTGCGCTGGCATTTGCCGCAGATGCGCTCCGCGCCGCAGCCTGTTCCGATGCGCTGGTATTGGCAACGATCTGCTTGATTTCTTCCACATTTTTCAGGATAGCGTCCGCAACATCGGAGCGCAGCGCATAAAGCAGTCTCCACTCATCGTTATCATCAAGGGCATACTGTGCCGCCATTTCGATGCAGTATGCAATGCTCGCCGGCTTTGCCAGCTTTTTGACCTTGTAAGACGATCCGGTTGTTTTGCTTGTGGGCAAATCCTTGATATCCTCCAGCGTGTCCACATAAAATGTGTACCACGCTTCGGTTTCAGTTTCGAGCAGTTTGTTTGCAATAAGAATTGCCATAAAGGTTCCTCCTTTCAGCTGATTCCGACTGCATCAGCGAATTTTGCAAGTGCTTTTTTCTCAATTTCAAGGAACTCGTCGTACTCCCAAGAGGGCAGAATCGTCAAAGCATCCAGTTCTGGCAGTTCCGCTTTGATGGGCAGGCAGTCCCCGATTTCGATGTACCTGCGGTTATGATAGTAGGCGCTTGCCAGAACACGCGCTTTGTGGGCCCAGCAGATGCCTGTAAAACGTTTATTGGCCGTTCCGAATAATTCATAGTTCAGGCCGGAACACCAGCCACAGCCAGCGGAAACCGGGCAATCCAGACATTCCTGCGGAGATTGGGATGTGCGGGTGATTGCATCGAGGTCAGCTTTTGCCTGACGCTGGTTTTCCGTAGCGTACAACCCATCATAGACACTGCCAAAACGGACTTTGTTGGCCTTTTCAGTTCCAACAGAAATAGGAGCGTACCTCACACAGGGGTATGCGCTCCCGTCCGGTGCAAAGCACAGCATGGATCCCGTGCCGCCACAGAAGTTTTTGTCATCCTTGGATTTTCCTCCCAATGCGCTATCCAGAATCGTAAGAACAACATCCAAGCGTTTTTCGACAATGTAGTCTGATACGGATTTCAGCTGGTCATATAAAGTGCGGCCGTTTCTCGGTTCATAGACCGGCTCATAAGCATAATTGCAGGAGATGCTTTCGCATCCCTCGTTCAGCATCATCTTGATGCTGTCAGCGATATACTTAAAGGAACCCGGAACAAAGGTCATCTTTGAACCATACCAACCATACTTTTTTCCATCTTGAAAAGCCGCCCACGCCCTTGAAAAGCTACCCTTTCCAGCCTCATCCAGCCGATACATATCGTGAAGTTCCTGCACTCCGTCAATACTGACAGTGACGGACATCAACTCATGATATTTTGCAAAAAGGCTCTGTGCTTCAGGGCTGAACCACAGTTGCCCGTTGGTCGCAAAACTGATCCTGGTAAACGGTGCCAGAGGAATTTTGCGCCGCCAGCATTCCGCAAACCAATAATCACAGATTTTTTCAATCAAGGGCGCTTCCAGCAGGGGTTCACCGCCGATGAAGTCGAGGACAACCGCCCTTGTGTTCTGATTGATAAAATCGGAATCATTTTTTTCATACAGGTCCAGCAGGTAATCCACGATTTTCTTTCCGGTTTCCAGCGTCATTTTCTCGGTGGACTTGTGGTGCTCATAGCAGTATGAGCACTGCAGGTTACAGGCATTCGTAATCTGGAACGTGACATTTCGACACACGCTTTTCATTTCGGGCAGATCCCGGCAGTACAGGCGTTGAACTGTATTGCCGTAATCCTCAAACCGCCTGCTTTTCAAACAACCGCACCTCCTCCCGGCTGAAATCGAACAGATACCGGTCAAAAGCGCTGTCGTTCAAATCGATGTACTTTGCCACAACCGCGTCCTGTGCCATCTTCAGTTTCATCTGCGCCGCACGGCACAGTTCTGCATAGTGCATAATGATTTTGGCCGTCTCGGGGTTTGCATTTGCGTTCAACTGCCGGTTCAAAACAGAAAGCAGCATTTCATAAGATTTGGTCTCATAAAACGCCCTCTCTACGGCCTCACTCTCAGTCGCAGTCAGTTCTACAATTTTCATGCTAACGTCCTTCCTTAGCAGGCATCCATTTTGGGGAGACGCTCAACGATTTGGCGGTAACGAGATCTGATTTTGTTCATGGCCCCCATAGCGGATGTCAGCGCCCGAAGATTCTCATTGAAATTCAGGCGCAGGTATACTGTGAACAGGCACAAAACATACCATTTGGCAAAGATATCAGCATCTTCCGAGCAGGCATACTCTCCTGCACTGCGCAACGTATCGGCACATTTCAGGTCTTCGGTCACCGGGTTCGCCGAGAAGTTAAACGTTCTCGCCGCAAGGCCAAGCGCCAAAAGGTTCTTGCGCTCCTCTGCCGCATTGTCGATTTTGCAGGCTTCAAGTGCGGAATCGACCACTGTCCTGCAATAAATAAACCAATCGTCAAAGTTGGTTGCATCCAGTGCACACAGGGAACTCGTGCAGCCCAAGCACCAGAAAAGTTTGTCTTCGCCGCTAGGGACGGAGGACAAAAGCATCTCCCAGTCTTCCACGTCAACAGTTTCCTGCTGAAGCAATTTGACCATCGGCAAATTACGAAGATACGATGCTTCGATGCCATCATCGGCATTTTTTGCATAATGAATAGTCATCTCCATGATATTTCTCCTTTTCGCAAAGAATTAAAAGAAAAGGCCACCGCAGCCTCCACTACAGCTGCCACTGCATCCACCAGAACAAGTACCCGAACATCCATCGCAGCTGGAGTCGCAGCCGCTAGTGCACTGTGAACCGCAGTGCGAATTACAGTCGCCTCTGCAAGAGTTCGAGCAGCCGCTTTCGCAGTTAGCAAGGCAACCCGTTCCAGCGCAACTATCCTGACAGCTATTTGCACAATAAGATTTGCACCCAGTCGTGCAATTGTTATCGCAGCTATCAGCACAGTTCGCGCTGCAGCTTCCTTCGCAGGTGCTGGAGCATCCATCACAGCTACCAGAGCAGGAGCCTGAGCAAGTCGTTTTGCAATTGTTATTGCAGTTATCCGCACAGGTTTTTGTGCAAGAGCCCGTACAAGACCCTGTGCAGGAGCTTGTGCAGGTGTTTGTACACGTTCCCGTGCAAGTTCCGGTACAAGTGCCAGCGCAATCATTGGCGCACGCTCTCGTACAAGTTCCAGTGCAGGTGCTCGTACAGGAGCCGGTGCACGTCTCTGTACAAGTACTGGAACAGTCGTTTGCACAAGATTTTGTGCAGGAGCCGGTACAAGTACCCGTACAAGTGCTCACGCAACTTCCCGTGCAGGAACCCACACAGTCGTTTGCGCAGGATCTGGTGCAATAGCCGGTGCAGGAACCGGTGCAAGAGCCGGTACAGCTTGAGCAAGCCGAGTAGCACCCTGTTGTGCAAAGTCCAGAACAGGCACCAGAGCATCCGCTGGATGCCGACGTTTCAGGAATCGCACTAAGCTGACTGAGAACCGCAGCGGCCTGTGTCAAAACATCAGCCGCAACCTCACTCCCGCTTGCGGGCGTGATGGAACTTCCTGTGATTGCTGAAAGTGGCTGTGTGATTTTCTGGATGTGCTCATTGATAATCTGCCGACCAGACCCAGGCGCTGTCGTATAGGTCTGTATGTATGCAGACATACTTCCAACACTCTGCCCTTGCGCTGTACCCTCCGACTTTCCGCGTCGGTTAAGTTCAGCATCAAGCTGCTTCTTCAGATCTGTATAATCGGTCGCGTATATCTGATTGCCCGCTCTTGCCATCACACACCACCCACTCTCACCTTTATCAGGCGCATATCGGTGCGATCATCGCCTTCGCACGCATACCCAACAATCTTGTTTGCGGGATACGCCTCGCATGAACCGACAGCGCGGCCAACTCCGGGAGTGCTGGAAAGAACGATGTAATCGCCGGTATGCACCGGACCGACAACCTTTGCATGAACACGTCCAGCAAGGGACACAGGGATGAAAAGGGGCAGGTTCCTCGCAAGGAAGTCCTGCCCTTCTTCAACCTTGTTGCCACCGATGAGCATTGCATATTCATCCGTGTGGACGCCAGCAATGCGATTGGACAGATTTGTAGCCTTGATATATCTCTCGGTCTGACTGGATGTATCAAGCGCAATGATGTCCCCCGGTTCGGTGTTTTCACCGCGGGGCATGAACTCAGCGTAGTCGTTATACACAGCATCATAGACACGGCGTGCGGTAACGTCCTCCGTGACTCCAAGCGATTTAACATGAGCATCGCCAGTAGATGCAATGTAGTGCGCCGTTCCATTTGCAAAATAAACCGTACCGGTGAAAGTACCTCCCACATTACGCATTGCGCCAAGATTTTTGCAGGCATCAGCGGCGGTGCCAGAACCTGTACCGCCGCGTTCTATCGGAAGGTTCCCGCTTGTGATCTGGCTTGCCGAATGCTCATGCGTAGACGGTGCGAAAGCATTCGCGTGTTTGCCATCGATCGTATCGGCATCGCAGCCTTCCATCAGCCCGTATGCTGCCAACAGAGCCACTATCTGCTTCGCCGTAAAGTCACTTTTAGGCAATGCACTGTTTGCTGTTCCCTTGACAGTAGACAAGTCGGAAATGGCCTGATTCAGCAGGGCACTCAAAATATATGTGACCATGTTGAACTGCTGGCTTGTTGGCTTGCCTTTTAGACCACCAACAATAGAAGCCCAGCCGCTCTTCCAATCCTCCAGTGAAATGTCTTGCTTCACGCCAGACATAGAAAACGCCACCGTTGCATAATCTTCAAGCGCCCCGGCGCGACCTTCTGCCATAATAAATCACCCCCAGTTAATTGATGGACTGTGCAAACTTTCCTTCGCCGAAACCTGCAACTCGCGGATTGAGATCCACAAAACCAAAGGTTTCCGCATCCTCTGTCGAGCAGTCCACGCGAACCTTTACGCCCGCAGGACGTACAATAAGGTCATGCGTTCCCAAAATAGACATGACCATATCAGAAAACGGTGCCGAAATCGAAAGGAAGATTGTCGCTGGAACATCTCGGCGTTCGCTATAAACCACCTGCGTTGCTCCGAAGATGATTTTGGTCGCTTCAATGATTTCATCCGGCGTGCAGCGGCAGGAATTGACAAAAGCCTTATACTTCAGGCAGACGCGATAAATATCGTCATTATCCGCGAGCTCTCGGCTTCCAATCATTGCTCCAGCCTGCTGGCGGGTCAAGCAGACCAGCTGTCCAAGCCGGTCAAGCCAAACACCTGTGCAGCTATCAAAATTGTTCAGATTTTCCAGACCGCCCAGAAACAGAGAGGCGTTTTCATATTCCGGCGCAACGGCCCAGATGATGCCATCAAGGTTTGACATTTTTTCAACGCTGAGAGGTGTTTCTTTCAGAACTTCGTAGCCCATTAGGATACTCCCTTGCTGGAAAACTGCAAAATCCATTTCCCGGCTGAGTTCTTTCGATAGATTGCAGGTGGGGTTATAATTCTGGCAATGCTTCCCATTTCGCAATCTTCTGGTAAATCCTTCAGATCATCTACGGTATCGCAAATATAGTCCCCCAGTTTGCTCTCTTCGTAAGACTCCAGTTGAAACTGCATCGGCAGTTTGCCATACATTTCCTTATAAGCGTCAATCATGCTTTCACCACCCGGATGCCGCTCATGCTAAGAACCGGCTGTTGGTTGATTTCAACCGGGACAATGCCTGTCAGCATAGAATTATCGGCAACTCCTTCAATGTCCGGTTTTTCGCTCAATAAGCCTCGGATTTCAACATAATCAACGCCGGACACGCTTTCCATGATGGGGCGGATGAACGTTTGCAGGCGAATTGTTGTCCCTGCTGAAAGAATTTCTTCCATCAGCAGGGCCTTGATTCTCGCCGCATAATCATCGTCCAGCCCGCCAGAACTCGTAACCGTAACAGAGAGCAGCAGATAAACGTCATTCACTCGAGTAAATTCCAGATACTGCCGATTTCCGTTAATGTCGGTAGCGTAAGCATAATGCTTCCCGTATGCACGAATGCCGCCTGCTTTGTTTTTCCAGATGATGTTGGCCACATCTTCATCGCTGCCGCCCTGGACAACAATTTCAATGCTATGCGGAGGTCTGCCCGCCGCATCGGCCGTATCGTTGTAGTTCTCGTATCCAGCCGCAAAGGTCACGCCATCCACATCGCTGTACAGCAAGGAAACGATGCTTGCGACCGTGCCGGTGCCGCGGCTTGCAACACGGTTTGTGTAACTCGTTCTGGCCTCGGCATCCGTCTGGGTTAGTCGGCCCTTTATCGGCGCGATATCGTTGGTGCAGGCTGTCCAGCCATCCACAGTAGTGACAATCTGCGTAATAACACCATCAGCCAACACATAGCTACCGTATTCTGTGCTTTCAAACTGGATGTTGCTGGTCACTTCCGTAACCGTAATGTACTTGCACAACGTTGCCGAAAAGCTGTCAGCAGCGCCCGATGAAGTCAAAACGATTGAATGCTCTCCTTGATCGTCAGTTTCGTCCGAAATAGCGATTCCGAACTTTCCCAAGGCATCAAAGGACTGAACGGCCGCAAGCATCTGCGAATACGCATCGTCATACGAGGACACAGTCATTTTCTTTGTGATGCTGGAACTTTCTGCATAGGTTCCAACTTCTCCACTGGTCGCATTGCGAGAAACACCAAAATCAAACGTAAAGGTTCCTGCAATGCTTTCAATCGGACGAATCGCCAGCTTTCTCCAGTTTGCGCTGGAGATTATGGATGCGCTGACCGCCCGAAAAGTACGTTGCGGTCGGCTGCTCGACTGAATCAAAGCACCAACCGGAATGACTGTTCCCTCTTGGCCAGTACAAGAGATAAAATACTTAGTTTTGGCCTGTCCAATGCGGCTCACCCCGCCCACCTGCATCACGTTATCTAACGCAACACCGCAGGCTGTATTAGGGAAAAGCTGCTGATATGCAGCAGCATAAGCCTCCCAGAGTTCCGCCGGGGCATCCGCAAAAATTGTAAACAGGACGTTCATCACGCTTTGTGGGTTCTCCGATGGGTCAACTCCAACCTCGTCTTTAAACCTTTTGCAGATGTCGGCGTAAATTTCATCCAGTCGGCGCATCTGAAAGCCCTTATCCGTCACTCCGTAGTCCGACATGGGACAGTTCCACCTCGCTTTCTATTTCTCCTTCGGTGGTGGTCGCGGTAAAAGACGCTCGGAGCGTTCTGGTCTTTGCATCCTTTATAAGGTTGATGGTGCCCACCCCTGTTACGCCATCAACGGCAAGGATTTGATCCCGCAGGGCCTTCTCGATCAAGGCTCGATTCGGAACCTTCACAAGGATTGTTTCAAAGTAAGGCGTGCCCATAGCGGTATTGAACACCCATTCGCCCTTAATCCACCGCAGGCGGATTTGAACCCCCTGCTTGACTGCATCGATAATTTCAAAATCGCCTGCGTCGTTGATAAGTAAATCTCCATCAGTAGCAAGCGCAAGGTCTTTTAAAGCCATTACTGCGGGCCTCCTGTCTTTCCGTGTACGCCAGCATGGGTATGCGTATTCATTACGATGCCACCAAGTACCAGCGTGCCAGAAATGTTCACGTTTCCTTGCACCTGAATGTTGCCTTTGATTTCCGTATTGCCGGTAACATCAAGCAACGGAGTGGTGATTTTGGTACTGCCATCCGTCACCTCGATGTTAGAACCGCCTCTTTGAACAAAGACGGAACTGTCTTTCAAGGTTATGGTTGTGTCTTGCTTTTTCAGTTCGATGCTGTCTTTCTTGACGGTGATGGTCGCGGTCGGTGCAAACATGACCGCTGCATCCTCACTGCCGGCACGCTTGACCTGCTCACTGGACGATGCAGGCAAGCCCGGCAACAAGGTTGCATTGGATAAATCCCACTTCAGATCTGTTCCGGAGCCACCCTCTCCGAAAATGGCAACGCAGCCATCTCCAGAATGCACGGGAAAGGCAAACCCGATTGTGCCACCGGCTCCAGTAGGCATCAGGATGACCGTGCCCGAAATTTTAGGGTAGGGTACTTCCCTATCATCATCGGTCGTTACTTTCAAATCCGGCGTTAGTTCAGCAGTGAAATTTTCGGACACGTTACCAACCTTAGCAGGTGCCGAGGTGTGGATATTATCCCTCATGTACTGGTCGATGATGCTCACGACTGCATCGCGGAAGTCCTGATCCACGCTATTTCACCTCCACAAATTGCCCAACGCATTGCCAATCGTCGCCCTCCGTATCGCCAATGAACCTGATTTTTGACGCCCGGTAGTTTCCCTTATCCTCTCGGGATTCTACTTTCACATAATCGTCAATCTGAATATGGCCATTCAGGCAATACGTAACCTCAATGCCTTTCTTGGCCTTTCTTTTGGTCGTATTGGAACTCGCGTTCTTACTCGTTGAAGATTTGCTGCTGGTCGATGCGGATTCAAAGAAAGGCTTCGGTGAACCAATCATGCCGGAATCGGCCGAAAGGACATAAGCCGCCATCGTTAGCGGTTCATCCAGTGCGCATATCTGAATAATACCATTCTGAACACTCCAGCGAAGTTTGCTTCTATCGCACAGCCGCCCGATAAGCGTCTTTCCTGTGCCAACAAAAGCAAAATTCTTAAAGTCGATCATTTTGGCCATGGGAGAAAGTTTGACTTCACATCCCATTTCCTGGGCAACATCCCTGACGATTTTTTCTCCGTTCACAACGCCCGAATAACTCAGGCTCACCGTTGTATCTCGTGCGGATGTAAAGCTGTCCACAAACTCAATTGTGGTCTGCCGGTCCGCTCCGTTTGTTTCCGTTTCAAAGCACGTCAAAGAACCGCCCATAATAACGGGCAGGTCATCACCATATCCAGCGCGCAGCTCAATCAGGCAATCTTCCTGCTCCAAAAGGCGCAAGGTTTCATCTGCCAGATTCCAAAGTGTGATTTTCCCCGTATTAGAACTTGAACTATCACCAATTTCACAGGAAAAGGAACATCGGATAGCCCTCTTCGTTTTTTCGTTGGGCTTTCCGATTTCACGACCGACAGAATTATTTTTCCCGATTCTTACTCGGTACTGTCTATCCCAGATGTCCATCTGTTACACTCCAAGCTGTTTTGCGGGAAGGTATAGCAGTTTTGCCTTTCCGTCCACAAAATCATTGCGGCCGATTATTTCCTGCTCCGTTTCAACGCCAAGGACACCCGGCGGACCTCCTTGGGTTTGATAGTAGAAATTCCAAATTGCCCCCGGCACGAGCCGCGCCATGCCGAGGATAATATTCATTTCTGCATCATAGATGCTGAGCATCCAAAAACCGCCGTATGCGTTCCATGTCAGCCGAAGATTGTAATATACTTCGTCAAGGTTCACGCGCATAATGGAATCGTTTCGGTCTGGTACAGAGATCTCATAGTATTCCAAATCCATCATCTATACCTCACTTAAACAATCCAATGGCTTTTGCCCCAGAACAAAGAATGCTGCTGCGGGAAGAAGATTTTCCGCTATCGGAAGATTTTGCTGTGGAGGTGCTCTTCTGGCTCGCGCCAGTATTCTTTTTAGACGTTCCTCCGCGAGCATACTTTATGCTGATATTGGCAGTTTCTGTCGAATTGATAGACACCTGCTTCAACTTCAGTTCAATACGCTCGCTGTTGCTTTCCTCTTTGGGGAACGTCACACTTTCGATGCAGACGTTCTCATAGCTATCGCCTCCGGCCGTAAAGGTCATTGGCGTTCTTTTTTCCCACAGCTGACGCAGTTCTTCTACTGCGCTTTGCACCCGGCTCGATGATGCCGGGTGTCGGTCTGCCCATGTAATCGGCGCGTTGGAGATTACCGCCGTGACATCGAGCGTTACCGCTTCCAGACAGATGTGGTCACTGGCGCTATATCCTTCTTCCGTTGCGTAGTCAGGAATCTTGCTGGACAATGTTTCCGGGCGTTTGATGATAGCGTCAAACTCAAAATCTCCAAGTCGAGCGGGCTGTGTCGCTTCCATCAGGCATCACCTCCCGTAATTAAGCGCATGTGCCAGATCCTTTGTGGATTGCGAGGACTGCGAACTCACGGTAGACTGCAGCTTGGATGCGGCATCGCGATCAGACACTTGGAACGTATAGCTTTGTCGGTTTTCCTGTTTTACAGTGATGTTTTTGGTGTTAGTAGTTTGCGCGATTGGCCGCTGCGATGCCGTTGTTATAGATACCGGCCTTCCCCCCGAAATAAACGCACTGGCAGCATTTCTGCTTGCGGCAGCGCCCCCAGAAGAAGCCTGCGCCCCTGTCGGTGATTTCCCATTGCTTGTGCGGCCGCTGCCACCAGAGGACTTTCCGCCTCCCACGCCTCTAGGACCAGACGGATTCTTATCAGAACCGTTCCCTTCATCAGAATCATCGGGATCATCACCATTTCCACCGGTAAAGAAATTTTTTACGCCGTTCCACAGGTTCTTAGCCCAGGTGATTTTATCGCCGAACCAGTCAAAGAATCCTTTCAGCCAATCCCAGATTGCCTGTGCGCTTTCTTTCAGTGGTTTCCATGTTTCGCCAAAAGCAGCGCGTCCTAAACCATTCAGAATATCGAGGAAATCTTGCCACAGTTCCTTACAGCCTGTCAGGAATTGCGTCCAATCTCCGGTCTGAAAGCCGGTAATTAAGCCAGCCAGGAGGTCGAACAGGTGCCCTCCCAATGTGATGATGTCTGCGGTCAGGTCAACCAGTCCTTGCCAAAGGGCTTGCAGAACAACTAAAATCGAGCCCTTGTGCTCCTCCCAGAACCGTCCCAGCGAATCAAGAGCGTCTCGGCCAAACTGCTTTGCTCCCTCGAAGAACGCACTGATTTTCTCTCTCAATGCGTCAACATCAACACCAGCCTCGCTCAGGAGCCGCCCAAAGACGCTATCGCCGCCCTGCAGGAATGTAAAAACATCTTCCAGCACAAGGAACAGCAAGAGCCATTTTGCGGCCGCAAGGGCAGTTTGCAGATTAAATCCTTGCAGGAGTTTCACTGCGCCCGCTAAGAAAGACAAAATCTTGCTTCCGTTGGTTGCAAGGAACAGAGCTGTGGCGACCATCACGATCAGCTTCAGCAGCTGTTCTACGCCGCCAAGTTTCTCGGCAATATTTTTCAGCCACGAAGTCAGCCGCTGTGCCTTTCCCATCAGGAAATCGCTTATGGTTTTTATTGCTTTGCCAATACTGGTTGTGATGCTAAGCATGTCATCTGCGCCTGCAAGCCAAAGCCCCCACTGATTTCTGACATAAGTAAGAGCGTCCCCGATGCCGAAGCCAAGTTCATCAAAGTTCTTTTGAATGTCGCTTTCTGCCGCAAAGAACGCTTCTTTCAGTTGCTTTGCGGAAAGTTTTCCGCTCTCGGCCAGATTTTGGAGTTGCTTTTCGGACACTCCCATTGCAGACGAAATAGCTTTCACAACCTCCGGGGCAGCTGTTTTTAAGTTAGAAAAGCCAGATTTGTCCAGCTTACCCGAAGACATAGCCTTTTGCAGTACACTCATGGTGTTGTCAAGATTTGCTTCTCTGCCGGAGCCTTTTTCCAGCTTTTCGACAAGCGAAACAAACTTCACAGCATCATCAACCGGGAACAGTTTACTGTTCAACTGCACCAGCTTTGTCACATCTCCGGCCATGACCCCGTATTCTTCACGGCAATCCTGGGCCCCTTGCAGAATCTTCTGCTGGATATCCGCTTGGTCTCCCATCTCGCGGGTTGCCCCGCGGATGGTATCGTTGATACTGCCAAATTCCTCTGCAAGACTAGCAAGCTTAGTAAAGGAAAAGCAGATGCCGATTGCGCCAAGTGCTTTAGCCGCAAAGCCTTTTACTTCGCTGATAGCGCTTTTTGCGTCATCAACAGAACTTTTATCGACCTTGAACAGAATTTGATTGACGAACTTTCCGATTACAGTTTCCTTTGCCGCCACTTATGTATCCCCCCTTCTGTCCTCTTGGCTTTTGGCGTACTCAATGTCCCGCTGCATCATAATCAGGTCGTAAAGTTTTAGCATTTCATCCAGATTATAAACATAGGTCAGTTCGTACATCGAAGCCACTCGCTCGCGAATCAGGGTATACATAATCCATTCAAGGCTTGTTACTCTGTCGTTGTCGAACTCTCCGTACTGTTCGAGCTGCCCGCATGGCGCACTTTGAAAAGGCGTCCAAAGAGGGTGCTCGCATCGCTGAAAAAACCGCTGAAGTTCAGGCGAACAACTTCAGCACAAAGGGTAAGCATGCCAGCAAGGTACTGACAGAAGATTTCGTCATAAGCATCTTCGTTCATGACTTCATAAACCCCATTTTCTGGATTCAGAACGCGCACATTGCTGTGGCTCAGCAGCAGCTCATTTACCAGCTTGCTCAATGTTCTGCCATCAATGCGGCCAAGTGCCTTGACCAGCGAATCTTTGTCCATGTCCATCCCTTCAAACATTTCCATGTGAATGGCATCCTTGTCGTTGCTTGCAACCGAAACGGTGCCCAGAATGGGAAGAATGATGGATGCGACATCGCCAAAAATGTAGGTGGCATCCTTGGCGCCGAATGGGCGAATCTTAAACTGGTATTCACCAACCGTAATGTCGCGCATTTCCATGCGTTTCATTTTCATATCAGGTTTCCTCCTTTCAGTTCTTCGGCTCCATCTTGCCAACAGCCCGCAGCGTCCACTCCTGACTCTGGCCGGTCTTACCGTAAGCGCACGGGGCAGGCTTGGAAACCCATGCCTTGGATGCCGTGAAATCCGGGTTAGCCCCCAGATCCTTGACCTGCATATTGAAAAGTCCGTTGCCCGGGGTCTGCTTATTGTTGTTGTACTGCTTCAGAAGCCACTGGTTCGTCTTGGAGCCATACTGAAGAACCAGCTTCACCTCAAAGCGGGGATCGTCAGGGATAGAGATAACTACCTCTCCATCTGCACCGACTTCGTCGGTCACGCCATCGCCCTGCGGGGTAATGGTGATAAAGGAATCTTCGGCAAAGCCGGAGGGGATATGCGTTCCCATAGAACAGATGATGTTCTTTGGGGAATAAACGGTAACATCTCCGCGCATCTAGCTGTTCTCCTTTCTCAATAATTCAGCGTACCGCTGATTTTTGCAGCAATCAGGGCACCAGCCAGATTTGCTGTCCATGTCACGCCGGTAAGCTTGCGGCTCTTACGGGTGGCAGCATCCAAATCGGCCGCGCGGGGCACGGTGACGGTGTAGGACTGTTCTGCTTCTCCATCTTCCGAAGATGCATCCTGAACGATGCCACCAGCGCGGACACCTTCTTCCAGCGCGTCAATGACTGCGTTCTGCACCAGTGCAATGCCCTGATCCGTAAACGGCACCTTGGGCAGGCCCAGGAACAGGTTCATCACCTTGGACTGAATCTCGGTTTTCAGCCAGTCACGGAAGCGGATAGTGTCAATCCATTCGCCGCCGCTCACCTTGCCGCCCTGCACCATGGCCTTACTGCCAACAGTGGTGTAGTACGAAATATTTTTTGCTTCAAGGCTTGCGATGTCTGTTGTGGACAAAGCCTGCGCAGAAATCGTAGACAGGGACTTGAAGCACCACTGTTCACTACCCGGGTCGAAAGAAAGGAACCGGGCGGCATAAGCGCAGTTCACGCAGTCATTCTCTGCCGTTGCATGAATGACCGCAGTGCGAAGCATTGCATCAGAAACGGGCGATGCCGAGATGCCGGTCGTTTCGCAGATGCACAGCTTTTCGTTTGCTTCAGTCCAGTCGGCAATGGACTGGTAGAAATCTTCCTTGATGCCCGCTGGACAAATGCAGTACCATCCCGGCATCCTAATGGCACGGTCAAGGGTAACGTCCACCTTCTCGGTGGAACCGCTAGACAGCTTCTGCACGGCGATCATAACCGCTGTGGGCTTCGGAGACTGGCCGAACACCTTGCTTGCCGCGATATATACAGGGTCGTCCGAGGCGAAACCTGCGCTTTTCAGATCCTGCAGATTGGCATAGCCGGCAACATCCGGTGTTGTGCGCCCGCCGGGTGCTTTAGGCAGCGGGCCCATAATAAGGATGGTATCGTAGCCGCCATCGATGGACATCGCCTCGGAAATCTGGATGTTGACCTCAACGATTTTGTCAATGTTCACGTTGCTATCACTCCTTTATTCATTTTCGATTTTCTTTTCGACCTCAACCTTATCGAACCAGCCGGCCTCTGCATCGGCAATGGCTTTCGCCGCCGCGCTATTGTGGTCTGCTTCGTATCCTCCGATGGTCGGGGCCAACGCTGCATACTCTTTTGTGCCCTGCACAAAGTTCACAGAAAAAGAACAGCGCGCCCTTTCCACGCCGGGCGCGCTGTTATGAATCGCTTCAGGAATCCCTTCGGCGCTCACCGTTATGTTTATGGCGCGCATCTTGTCGCACGCATACTGGCTGTCGAAAAACTGCACAGCTTGGTCGAGGTCATCAACCGCAGTTGAGAGCCCCACCTTTTTTACGCCTGCGGCGTGGGTCGTTTTGCTTTCCGCGACCAGTTCTGCCGAAAACGGGATGCGCTTGCATTTTTGCTGTTGAAGGATTCCATCTTCGATAGTTTCAAATGCGCCAACCGTGTCGATGCTCTCAAAGTCGAGGACAATATACGGCAGCGGCGGGCGCACCGCGTTCGGATAGCTGTAAATGACCTTGCAGATTGGATACAAATCTGCAAACATCGTCCGAACCGCTTCGCGGCACTCAGCTGGTGTCATTGATGCTTTCCTCCTTCTCCCCGTCAACGGCTTCAAACTCCGAGATCCAGTGCTTCAGAATGGTATTCCCCCAGTAGATGGACGATTTGCAGGCGTACCACTGCCCCATGTAAAGCAGACGATCTCCCGTTGTCTGTTTATCCGGTTCCGTAGGAAAAAGCTGGACATCGCTATACACGGTCAGAACGCCGTTCGTGGAACGACCGGAAGCATCGTCCTGATTGCGGCGCGTTTTGGCCTGTACATCGAGCGGAAGCTGCATATCCGAGTAAGTTGTTTCGGCCGTGCCGCTGTCCCAGCTGGTGCCCTTATATCGGCGCACAGTGTACATCTGCTTAAAGATGTTCATTTCTTTCCTTTCGTGATAACGTACTGGCAGTTCTGACGCAAAGTGCCCGTATCAATCAGGGGCTTCGTGGAACTTTTGCCTTCAATATGCACAGGCACCGGGCCTTTCTTACCATATTCATTCATCATCCAGCCGCCCTCGATGGTAATGGGCGCATTGGGTGCCCATTCCTCATCCTTGATTGCATCCTGAATCATGGACTTTGCCTGCGAACCTATCGCATTGGCAACTGCATCAGCTGTTTCCAATGAGGACAGGGCCTGCTGCGAAAACTCTGACAGTTCATCCGAGTGCTTTTTGATGGTGTCCATAAAAGGACGGGCCGGAATCATCACAGAACCGTCTTTGTGGAGGGTTCCGTAGTGGTTCCAGTAGGCAACCTCGGCCAGTGATGTTTCATCGTCAGCCGCCTCTTGGTCTGCCTGATACCCTACCTCTATAGTCACATCGGCCAGTTCGTTCAGGCGCTCCATCGCCGCTCTGCCCTCTGGTGTCAGGTCAAGTCCGATGTCTCCAACTACCGCCATGGGACGGTCTCCTTATCGAATCATGATAGGCACGATGTGCCGGTTCCGAATCGAAATAAACTGCAAGCCGTAGGAAGTAAGCTGGTACTCAGCATCCCCGGTAGTCCCGGCGGTGCTGGTAGCAAAGGAAATGCTTACGCCACCTTCAGATACGCTGGCAAGTCGCCCGGTGTTTGCAATGGTTCCAAGAGAACTGTCGCCATTGCCTGCCATTTTCATAGCATGACACACCAGAAGCGCCACGGCCAGGTTATAGTCCGCTCCGAATTTTTTCTGCGAAATAACCGGTGCTTGCAGGCCAATCCAGAACGAAATATCTTCATCCGGCATGGCTTTAAACTCGGTGCCCACCATCTTTACAATTTTGGTAATGGCGGCGATATCAGGTGCATCCATCAGGATTCAGCCTCTGCCGGAGCATCGGAATCGGGCTCCTGCCCAGCCTTGGCCTTGACGCGTGTCTTCTTCTCCTGCACTTCCTGCATCAGTCCCATGCTGATGTAAAAGCCAACAGCGTCAGCAAAGGTGTCACCGACTTCTGCAGTATCGCCCGGCAGCAGGGATGCATCGCCGATGCAGATAGGCTTTACAGAAATGTTTTTGATCTTCATGATGTTGCTCCTTTCTTACAGGCCATAGACCAGGCAGGCAGACAGAGGATAAGGAATAGCCATGCCTGCATCGCGCCCTTCGCAGTTGATGACAATTTCCAGATTACGATCCTGCGGCGCGTGCTGCAGGAATGCCATAGGCACATCATGGTACATCTTTTCAGCGTCCTTGGTGTACAGCAGGCCGATGTTCTTACCCGTGGTGTTGTAGTCCGTATTGCCCTTGGACAGTTCGCCAGCAACCTCCCAGTTGGTAATCTGGAGAGTATGGTCCTTGATGTAGGACAACACAGATTCACCGGTGCCATCAATGCGGCGCAGGTTCAGGCTGGTGTAGAGGTCATTGGGCATGACCCAGGAATCCGGGTGCTCCACACTCTGGGTCAGGGTGTCAATGTAGTTCAGAATGCCGGCAATGTCTGCGGCGATTTCATCAGCCGTTTTACTTGCCCAGTCAGCCTTGCCGCTGGCACCATTCTGAAGGGTGTAGATGGGGATATTGTTGTCGGAGGACAGCACGCCGATGATGCCGGTCTTTGCATCGCCGTTCCAGATCAGGTGATTAACCTTCACGTCATACACGCGGCGGGCAGCTTCAGCACGGGCAGAGTCCAGAGACTTCATGATGCCCAGAACCGCATTGCGGCGGCATGCGCGCAGTTCCTGCACATTGTAGCCGTAGCTGTCGCCGATGTTGACGATTTCAGCACGATGGGGAGTGCCCTTCACATCAACACGGGGCAGGTCCGAAGCATAGTTGGCGATAATATCGGCAAAGCCCACAGGCTCATAGGAGTAGTACTCGATGTAGGCTGCGCCCTCATCGGTATCGCTGGTCTGCGGGAAGATTTTCAGGCCGGACAGCTCCGGAAACTCCTTGTCATACGCCTTGGTCTTAACGTGTGCCAGCTGCTTGGCAAAGAAGATGCCTGCATTGTCAGCAGCATCCAGACGGAGCGCTGCGCCAGGGAACGGATTCTTATATGCCTGATTGATAAGCGAAGAGCATTTGCCGGACAGGGCAACACGGTCCTCCTCGCTGTAGCCATTGGCGGGATCGAAGGGATTAAACTTAGCCATAGGTTATACCTCCTTAGAGCTGTTCTACGAACTGGGCGGGTGCGATGCCGTTCTGTGCCGCACCGATGAAGCGGGCCTTAACGGCCAGGTTGGTGCCCTTGGTCGGAGTGAACTTGCCGGCATCATCACCGGTAATCACCAGATACACCGGCTGGCCATAGGCGGGTTCCACAGAATCAACCAGCTGCACCCACAGCTTGCCGGACTGGCAAACGTCCAGGATCTGGCCCTTGCGCAGGAGCACGGCACCATCATCGTCCATTTCGGTATTGGCGCTGTACATCACAACGCCTTCAAACTTATCGGCAGTTGCGCCGGTAGCCGGCAGGGCAATATCCTTGCCCGGCTCGGTGCCCTGCACAACGCCGCAGCCGAAGAACAGCTTGCCATCCTCTGCACCGTTCCGGCGGGTGACAGCTTCATAGTTTGCGCGGTCATAGAGCAGACCAGGCATGCCACGGCTCGGCTCGCCGTAGTTCATCTGTACAGCCATGTTCATAACTTAGTCCTCCTTTTCGGCAGCGTGACGCTGAATCATGCGGTTGCGGGCCGCAGTGGGATCATTCTTCTTGCCAGCATTGCGAACAGCCGCATTTGCGGAATCCGCATTGAACACCTGACGGCGCTGGTCTGCCACAGTCTTACGGCCGTTGACCTTGCCCTTTGCAATATCAAACGCCGCATTGATATAGGCTGCGCTCTTACCATCCAGACGCATACCCGGGATAACGGCGTGCACGACCTTTTTCTTTGCCTGCATCACCGACAGGGTTTCCATGCCATCCAGATGCAGCTTATCGCCCAGGCGACACAGTTCCACGCGCTGGCTGACCTGTGCTGCAATGGCGTTGGCACTGTCATGGTTCAGCTGGTTGCTGGAATCATCCGGGTTGTCGTCCTCGTCCTCAGTGGGCTTGGTATCGTCCTCTGCGGCGTCAGCGCGGGCATTTGCGGCATCCAGCATGGACAACAGGGCGTTAATGTCCGCTTTAGCCTGACCGTCCTCCATGGCATCACGGCGGGCAGTAATCTCTGCCAGCGCATCGGGCTTTGTAGGATCATCCTCGCCATCATCCTTGGTGGGCTTTGCAGGCTCACCGCCTGCTGCCGGGTCATTTTCATCGTCAGCAGTAGCGCCGCCGGCTGTTGCCGCCATGTACGCCTTGATTGCTGCCTGAATGCCAACGGGGTCAAGGCCGGGAGCCGCAGGGGGACCGCCCGCATCCTCGCCATCATCAGTGGTAGGCTTCGTAGTGCCCACGGTGGTATCATCGTCCTGAGTGGGGTTGTTCATCTTTTCGTTCTCATCCATAGGGGTCATACCTCCATTGTTATCTTGGCTGTCCATATTCAGGCGGGCATCATCACCGGCACGGGCGACAGCAACCAGTGCCAGATGATTGACACGGATATGGGTCTGGATTGCATCATACGGCTCTCCGTTCCATTCTCCGGGTTCCATGATAAGGTCCTGATAATACCCAACAGACAGTTCCCGCAGACCGGATGCCTTTACCGCATCCGGGTCGTCAATGACGATTTTTGCACGAACGGTTTCTCCGTCCTGCTGTCCAGGGGTCAGGATTGTTCCCACTCTCTCCCGGCGGGCATTGTCCTTGTCGATTACCTGCGCATCGTGGGTTATGATGATGGGTTTTCCCTCATAGCTTGCAAGGCTTTCCGGGGCAAACACATCTTCCGGCCTGCGCAATTCTCGACGCTCCGAGCCATCTTCCAGCGTGTACTTGAAGATGCCCGTGCGGGTCAGGATGGGGTTATCATAAAAATATCCCTCGGTGCTGTAATGCTCATCGACAGGCACACTGTCTGTCCGCATTTCGCTCCGAAGGACTAGCGGCGGATTCTGTTTCATTGTTTCTTCTCCTTAAAGGCTGCAGAATTCAGCCTATCGAAGTTAAAGACAGGTTTTGCAACACAGCGGCACTGGTAGTCCTCTCCGGGATTGCAATGCCGCCCGCTATACACTTTGCCGTGCTTTGTCATGTACCACATGGCCGGCGGATCGTCATAACGGAATTTCTGGCCATCAAGTTCACGGTGGCATTCGCGCACACGTTCATCACCTGATGAACTCCAGATATATTCCTCTACCCCAGCGGATTCCTGCCTTGTGCGGGTCAGATTCGCGCTCAGGGTGCCCACCTGGTCACGCGCAAGAAGATTGGCTTTCGACTTGGTCACATCAAACCGGCGTTGAATTTCATTGGAAATCGCCGCCGGGGTGCGGCCTTTTGCAAAACCCTCAATAATGACGTTCTCCATATCATCGAAGCAGTCGCTTTCAATGCTGGTAATGAAGCTGACATTTTGCTCAACCCATCTTTTAAGCATCAGGTCGTATCTTTCGCCGAGAAAGAAGTCGTCATGGATATCCACTCCCAGCGTGGCGCGCACGCTGCGCTGCCATTCTTTGAGTTGCCGCCGGTCGGTGTAGTCAGCGCACCGGCGAACATCCCGTTCCAACGGATCGGTTTTCAGCCGCCGACTGAGCCGGTCACGCATAATGCGGAACCTGTTCTGGATGCGGCGAACCATGTCGCTGTATCCATCATGTCTGATGCTGTCGGAGCCGGTTTTCTGTTCTTCCGCAACGATAGCCAGAATTTCAGGCATGGATTCTCGCACAATCTTCTGCAGTTCTTTCAACCGCCGATTTTCGATTGCGCGCATCTTGCTTTCTGCCCACTGCGGATACTCCGGCTCGATCTTTGATTTTTTCATCATTGAAGAGCGCCCGGTCATGCCGGGCCCATTATTCTTCACAGGCATATCCACCTCTTTATCTTTCCGGGAACCATTTTCCCTTTGCAGACATCAAAAAGACCCTGCATCTCCACCTTGATGCAGGGTCTTTGTTCTTATGGCATGCAGCGCTTGAATTTTTGACCTTTTGCTTACAGCGCGCATCCGTCCAAGTGCGAAGCGGAAGGAACGCGGTTTATGGCTCCGCGCCGGCTCTGTCATGGAACAGGCCGGAACGCTTCGCAGCGGTCTGTTGGGAGCAGGGTCGGTGCTCCCTCATGCCATCGAGGTGCCGATTACGGTGTACGGCGGGTGGTGCTGGAGGCGGGGATTGAACCCACAGCCTGACGGTTACAAATCGCCTGCTCTGTCCTATTGAGCTACACCAGCGTAAAAGCCGAGGGTACCGGGCTCGAACCGGCGGTCTGGGAGTCAAAGGCCCATGCCTTATCCAACTTGGCCAACCCTCGATATGGAGCAGTCAACGGGGCTTGAACCCGCGGCATCCTGCTTGGAGGGCAGGCGCTCTACCAACTGAGCTATGACTGCAAACAAAAAGAGCCTTTGCGAGGGACGCTTTCACGTCACCTGCAAAGGCTCTCAACGCCAATATTTTAGTCAAACACCTTTTTGCCTTCGGTAAACTTCTTTTTAGCTTCGTTCAGGCTGATGCGGTTATAACCGCCGCGATAATCAGGATCCGCTCTCTGCACGCCATCATTTACCCAGCCGCACACGGGGCATTCCTCAAAATCGTTGTCTTCATCAAAGCTATGCTGCCCACATACCGGGCAGAGGATTTTCTCAGTCATCTTCGATTCCTTCCAATTCAAGCTGACGTTTATAGTAATCTTCCCCATCGTCAGGCTTGAACATCGTTCTTACGCCCTTCTCTGGGGAACCTTTTGCAAAGTCATTTTTCTTCGCGTCATACCGGCACACAAGGCCATCTTTTGTCTTGTAGCCTTTTATACCGTTTCCGCACGGGCTTTCCAAAAGTTGAGCCGCCCGCTTTTCGTACTGCTCCTTTGTTGTAATGCCATCGGGAGCGTACTCAGCGGCGTGGGTTCTTCCATTCTGCCAGTGGTTGTTCAGCTTCTGCTTGTTGGGGAAACCTTTCACCTTGAAAATGTTCGCGCCTTTTGCCGAAACTGCGTTAGAATTTATTTTAGCATGACTTTGAGAATCATTCAAGTCTTTTGATGAATTTTCCTCGCTCGATACATCTTTTGATGATGTAGAACCGCCAGAACTGGAGAACTTTCCATCTTCATCGCGGTTGTGCTTGCTCTCGTCAAAATCATCCAGTGTAATGCTCAGCCGGTCAAGGTATTCTTTCACGCTTCTGAGAAACGGTTCAAACACAAGTCCACCGGGCACATCCTGTTTCAAAATCTGTTCAGGGGGCATCCATGTAGCCGTGAACATCTCCTTTTGGTCACACCGAGGAACGCCATCGAAGCCATTGACGAGATAGATCTGAACGGGAAGCACCTCATCCGGCTTGCCCTTGCAGTTGCCGAGATAGGTAATATCTCCCACGTCAATATTGAACTCTTCCTTTGCTTCCCGGCGGAATGCCACGCTCGGCGTTTCCCCGGGTTCGATGTGACCGCCGGGGCCGCACCAGCCTTGCCCATCGGAGCGTTGGCCGCAGAGGATTTTTCCATCATTCAGAACGAAGCCGGCAACGTAACCGCAGTCACCTTCATCCGTAACCAGGTTGCCTGCCGCAGGCGGGTTCTGCGGATTGGTCGGCTGGGGAACGTCAGCCTCGCCCAAGCCCCAGTCCTGATTAACATCTGCTTCCGTGATGATGTTTTCAGGGTCAAACTGTTCATCCTGCGCCAAGGACTGGCGAACCTCGGGAATTTCCAAAATACCAGCCGTAACGTATGTAGATACAGTCTGTGCTCTGGTAAGCTGGGCCGCGGCATTCGCCTGGTCCTGCGTAGCCTTTTCATCATCAGACAGGCTCCATGCGCTCTTGTAGGTGATAGTGTACTCCGGCACCTCTTTGATTTCGCCGTTCCACACCATTCCGCGCAGAATCAGTTCGACCAGCGTGCGGGTGTTGTCCCGGAGGTCGCCAGACTGGATGCCGGACACGGCTTCCTTATAGTTCTCCATGTCACCTTCGCCGGTGGCATTTTCACCCGCTGGGGAACGACCAAAGAGCCTAGTCTGCGGGATATGGCTCACAGCAGACAGCATTGCGCAGGCATTGTCCAGAATGTCCTTAACACCAGCCACAGACAGGGATTGAATGCCCACATCCTCGCCATCTGCATCAATAAAGACCATGTTCAGCAGATTGCGGGCAAGGTCAAGCATTTCCATACGCTGAAGCACCGTATCGTCACCGTCTGCCGTAGACAGAACGTTGGCAAGGTTCTTCATTTTGTATGTTACCATCGACAGCCGTTCCAGCAGTCGAATGGAGTAGCCCGGGCCGATGCTGGCATTCCGCAGTTCTTCACGGATGCGCATATACTCCGGAATGCCCCATGTACGGTAGAGGTTGGCCATCGTGGAGCCTTCGGGGATCTCCCCGTTATGGAATATCAGGCAGCGGGAAGAATGCACCACATAACTGCCGTACACGCTGTTCACCTGGTAAAACTCCGGGATGCCCGTACCGCCTTTGCGGTAGTTTTCATCGTCAGGGTTGTTCTCATAGCCGTTGATCCACAGCGGGAACACCTCGTTGCGGCCGTAAACCAGCAATTCTGCCACGCCGTGAACATCCCGCCAGTTCAGCGGATCCTGAAGAAGTCTGCCATCGTCCACCAGCATAACAACAGCGGAGCCACCGAACAGACGCGCCCATTTCAGCGCCTTTGCAAGTTTGCTTTGGTAGTGAATGGTCTGCAGGTGGTCATCCAGCCGCTTTTGCAGGTCTTTATCCTTGATACCCAGGTCAATGCCATTCTTGGTGGCATCATCCGCTGGGGCATCAATGATGGTCGAAAACAGACCATTTCCTGCATAAAGGTCGGCCAGTTCCGCGTCTGTCACAGCAGCACCAGTTGCCCACTGGTAATACTCGGTGCTATCGTGCTGGGTGCCATACTTGTTCAGGACGTTGTAATAGCCATCGAGGCGAAGTTGTGGTTTGATTTTACCGGCAATAACTTTTTTCACCTTTTCTCCTTTCCGGCTATCATATCAGACTGCGCACATCAAAGATGCCGCCCTCATACAGCGCAAGAGCTACCGCATCAGCGCGGTCAGGACTGGTCAGGCCGCGCTTCTTCAAGGCATCCTTGCCTTCAAGTTTCAGCTTCAGTGGTGTGCCAGCGAAGATGTATTTACGGGTGGTAAGTTGTCCTATCAGGGTTGAATCGTTCGGGATATGTAGGGTGCCTGCCGTGGCCATATCCCGTAGGACTGCCCACATCCACGTTGCGATATCTGCATAGCGCCCGGCGGCTTCCTTGTCCGGCACGGCGCTGGAGAAGTTCACTGGCACGACCATCAGCTTGGTTAGCTTCTGCCGAATCTTTTCTCGGTTGAGAATGTCGGTCACGCCGCCGCCAACGCCGGTGTCATCAATGACCGCATAAATCAGGCCGCGGTACTGCGGATACGCTGCACGCAGGGCTTTATATATCGCAATGATATCATCTGCCGTAGCGTACAGGTCTTGACCGTGGCGTGTGACCAGCTTTTGGATATCTCCATCAATGTTCTGTGCAATGGCCGTATCATCGTTGCCGAAGCGGGCCACGTCACACCCAATGGAGATTCGGGCCGGAACATTGTGCTCCAGCGGTTCAGCATTGACAGCCCTTGTGGCGAGCGCCATCGGAATAAAGACATCGTCTTCATTCTCCGGGAACTCGCCATCCACACGGACACGAACAACATTGCTGTTCTTTCCGAACTTCCGTTCCAGATCTGCAATGTTTTGTTTGTTGGTACGGGGGCTGTCCCGGCTGGACACCTTCATGCAGTAGTAGGACTGGGCATCCACGGTGTGCGAATCGTGAAATGTGCCGGTGTTCTGCGTTGGGTTTCCGCACATCAGCAGGCGGTTGTTATCGCCGGAAAGCGTACCCTGTATGGCCTCCATGATGGGGTCAGCAACGCCGGATGCCTCGTCCACCACGAAAAGCATATTGTCTTCGTGGAAGCCCTGCATATTCTCCGGCTTGGTGGCTGTGCGGGCTACGGCAAACCAGCGTTTCTCATGCCCTTTCATGTAAACGCGGGTCTTTGTCCAAACAAGCATAGCCTGCAAGACAGGGCTGCGTTCCTGCCACTTGGCAATCTCGGCCCAGAGGACATCGTTCAGCTGCTGGCGGGTCGGTGCCGTGCACACCACGCGGGGATACGGGAAGCAAGAAAGAAACCAAAGGACCAGGTTCGCTTCAAAGGCGGTTTTGCCAACGCCCTGCCCAGAGCGAATAGACACCTTGCGATGTTGCGCAATGGCCGTAGCAGCTTCTTTCTGCCACGGATCAGGCGCAAAGCCAGTCACCTCCGCAAAGAATTTGCAGGGATTTTTGCGGTACAAGGGCACCCGCCGGGCAAAGACTTCACGTTGCTTCATCGCCATCGTCTGCGCCCTCCGATTCCGCATCCGCGGCTTCAACGGCCGCAACCCAATCGTCTACCAACTCGTTCTTGCCGCTGTTGCTCATTCTGCGCAGGTCGGCAAGCTGTTGTATCACCTTGGACTTCTGGCGCTGTACATCGGTCAATAGCCGCTCTAAGCGTTCCACGATAAGGTAGCTTGATTCAACGGTGGTTGATGTTTCTACGGTGGTGCCGGGGAGCCTTTCTTCCCGACTGACTTTGGCATCTATCCGCTCAATGTAGACCTCCTTGTCGTGGGCCTCTTTTTCCTTATCCTCATCCAAGCGGGTAAACGACCGGCTGGACTTGGATGTGTGCACCAACTGGATGTGCTGCTTCTTTTCCTGGACTGCGGAAATGCGCTGAAGCAGAAAGGCCTCCCGGGCAGTCAGCAGTTGAAGCTCCTGTATCAGCAGGTCTTCTGCATCCACATCCTTCGTGCAGTCCTGGATAGCTTTCTGATTCTCTTCCGAAAAGGCACCGAACATTACAGCGGACCACCCGCCGTGTTTCAAGGCATTCTGGTTTCCCGGCGGCGCACCACCATGATTGCCAACTGCATTGACATTGCCCGGCGGTGCACCCGGTTTCGGTTTTCCATCCTGCGGGGCTTTCGGGGTGCGCTTGGAGGATGCACCTTTGGGGTGCGGCGAGGTGCGTTTCTTGGGTGCACCCTTTTGTGCATCCCAATAGCGCTTCTTCCACGATTTCACAGTGTTCAGCGATACGCCCAGCTTCTTTGCGATTTCGGTGCATCCCATCCCTTTCTTATAAAGGGTGAACGCCTTATCTCGCGTTTCCATCTACATCGCCACCACTATCCTTCTTCATTTTCTGTCCCGGTATCTACCCGGGCTGTTGTGTTGTTCCGAAGAAAAAGCGCCGACCCCTTGCAGAGCCAGCGCCGCGTCCCCTCTCACACAACCTTTGCGAGAGCGGTTTTAGAGATCATCAGGTTTCCCAGTTCCACAGCTAGGAATGTGCCCACGAACAGGCCAGCACTTGTCAGCCAGAACGGTGCGCCGACCATCATAGACAGTTCCACGCCGATGAACAGAGCCACGGACAGGGAGAGGATAACCGCTTTCCACAGAATCCCCAGTTTTTTCCACGGCCCCCAGACCACCAGTGCGTATGCAGTCCCCTCAGCCAGCAGGCCAAAGAGCACATCGACCGGGCTGAAAGGGCTCGTTGCGTTTGCGATTGCAATTCCCAGCAGCACCGCCGGGGCATACCGCTTATCCTTGAACGGGAGTGCGCACAGCATATTGGCCACGCGGAACTGCACAGCTCCCCAGGACAGCGGGTTCAGGGTAGTTAATGCGACATACAGAGCCGCGACAACTGCAGTTTGGCAGAGGGCTTTGGTGTTTTTCATGTTCCCTGTCCCCCTCATACCATAACGACCACATTACCGTGGGGTGCGTCATTCACCGCGGATTCGACCATGATCCAGCGGGGGTGCACTTCCTCAACCAGCTTTTTCTTCAGCTTGCTGGCCGCTTCCTCGATGACCAGGCTTTCGCCTTCCAGACATTCGCGGATGAACTTGTCGATCTCGCAGTAGTCCGGGATAATCTCTGCCGGCTCCATGGTCACGGTAAATTCATTGGTGTAGTCTGCCTTTCCGATGGGGCAGAAGCACCGGCATTTCTGCTTGTAGACAATTTTTCGCACGCCGTAGCGATTTTCAAACTTAGCCATTGTTTTCTTCTCCTTTCGGCTTCTGAACGATGAACAGCAGTTCTTTTGCCTCACGCGGGAACGGAATCGCCATAAAGGTTGTGAGGAATGCAGACGGGACATAGGCTTTCATGCGGGTGTAGAAGTCCCGCAGTGCCGGCTCCTGCTTGGAATAGAACTCGTCCATTTCCCGGACGCTGGTGACCAGGCCCACTTCCTGCACAATGCTGAATCCGATTTCGGCCAGCTTACTTTTCAGCTCATCGTAACCCCACTCATAGACGTGGGCGCGGTACTGGGTCTGATACCCATTGCCCGGGGTATTCGGGCAGGAGAGAAACATTTTTGCACCCGGCTTCATCACCTTGTAGCATTCTGCAAGGCTTTTTGCGCCATCTACGGGGTGCATGTGCTCAATGGCAGAGGTGTAAATTACAAAATCGGCGAACCCCGCCGGAATGACTTTCGACATCTCGGCAACGTTGCCCAGCTTCCAGCCCACCCGGAACGGATAGTAGGAGGCCAGGTCTTTGGGTTCGAGATTTTTTGCGGTCGCGCCGCGCATGGCTTCCTTGATGTTCGCTTTGCTGATGTCTACGCCGGTATAGGATGCGATGTCCTTTGCATAGTAGCGCAACAACGGGAGCATCAAAGAGCGGCCGCAGCACACATCCAGCACGTTCATCCCCTTTTTCGCCATGTGGGCGGCAGCAAGGTGCTGGATGTAGTTCATCACGTCCAGGTTGGTGAAAAAGCCATCCCTGAACTGCATATAAAAATTTCGCATCTGGTAGGTGGTGCAGAGGATTTTTTCTCTGTCCATGCCATCCTCAACGCGGTATACGATATCTTTATCCACGCCATTTTCCTTTCGTATCAAGGTACTTCTGGTATTTGATCCACTCTTTCAGCGCATACTCTCGGCGAATCCGGTAGTCTGCGCCTATCATGCCCTTCGGGGGTCTGACCACAACCATTTCTGAGCCGTTGAAGTAGGACAAGCCGCCAAAATTGACCTGTGTAGTCCATGTGGTGCTGTCCACGCTATAAAAGCCAAAGTCAACCGCGTCCTTTTTGGTGTAGCCCAGACCGTGCACCCGCACCCCGCAGGCGTTCGCATACTGCACCAGCCGTTTGATGTAGCCGTACTCGCTGGGCTGAATGTGCTTGATTGCGAAGCCACCGATGCCGATATAGGGATAGTCCCTGCACAGGCTTTTAAATTCGTCAAGGCCGCGGGAGCGATGCCAGACTGGAATGCTCTGCTTGCCCGTCTCAGCTTCAAGGCGGGCTCTCATGCGCTTTACGGCATCATAGCCTACGATGATATCTACGTCCAACTCGAAGAAGTGTTGCACGTTGTGGCGGTTGATGAAGTCGATATACCTGCTCAGGTACCCGTCCCAATCCACTGGCTTTGATGAAGCCTCTACCCCGTGCATAAACGTGAATGCCCCGCTGTCGAGCAAGAACATCTTCCACTTCGGCATTTCCTCGACCTGCCACGGCTTGATATAGAAAAAGCTCTCCAGAACGTACTCCGGCCTGTTTTCCCGCACGATTTTCTCTGACGGGAATGTTCCCGCCAAACACAGCCTCATGTTTCAAACCATTCTCCGCAGTGCGGGCACTGGATAAGCTTAGAGCCGCTCTGTTGCGCCGTAGCGGGCTGAAAAGGTGCAGGCTGTCCAGATTGCTGGCTTTCGGGGTCCGGGCCTGTATCGGTCGCTTTGGGCGGCTGTTGGGCAGGCTCCGTGAAAAACTCCTCAAAATCAGAATCGTCCACATCCCGGAGCAGACCATCAAGTTCCACTTCGCTGAAGCCGGTGCTGCTCAGATCCACATCCAGCGCCTGCAGTGCATCCATTTCGGCGCGGAGCACATCATCATTCCAAGAGGATGCTTCCGCCACCTTGTTGTCTGCAATGCGGTATGCCTTGATCTGCGCGTCCGTCAGGTCATCGACCCGGATGCAGGGCACTTTGTCCATGCCCAGCCGTTTTGCGGCCTCATAGCGGGTGTGTCCGGCAATGATCGTGCCTTTTCCATCAATCAAGATGGGCACCCGGAATCCAAATTCCTTGATGCTCTGGGCTACCGGACCAACAGCCGCTTCGTTGTTTCTGGGGTTGTTCTCATAGGGATGGATCTGCGAAATATCCTGATACACTACTTGCTGATTCATTTTTTCTCCCTTCTTTGCTTTCCCCGCTGGCGTGGCGGGACAAATTGGGGAGCGGCGGTATTTTTCCTCCTTTCCGGGCATAAAAATACCCGCCCGGTGGCGAAACCGGGCGGGCAATGCGCTATGATTAGAATTTTACGGTATTATTGTACCACTTTTGCCGTGACGCGTCCATGACATCTTTTTGACATCGAGCTAAGACATTTCCAATGCGTCGATACCAAACATCAGCATCGAGATTTTATCCACTGCTGCATCATGGTCACGGTAAACCTGCCGGGCGCTCACGTTTTCCTGCATTGCGATCTGCTCCACAGGCTTGGCGGTCTCGTCAATGTACATGGCCTTGATGATGCGCAGGCCCCGCTTCAGAGCTTCATTGTCGCTCTGGGCGCAGTAGGTTTCGTACAGGCCAAGCATTGCATCGATATGGCGAATCATAATTTTAGTGCGCCGGCAGCTGTTGCGGATGGATTCAACCGTAATGGCATTGTTCCGCTGGAGCATCATGTCCAGCAGTTCCAGTGCGGTTTCTTCCTCCTGACCATCATGTTCGCCAGCCTCGTCCGTATAGACCGCACCCGTGCAATGTTTTTTGAACATCCGGTAGTTCTTCAGGAGCAACTTCGTGTTCCGCAACCGGCGGTCACACCGGCCTGCGGCTTTACGGGCCTGCTCGGCCACAACTTCCTTTGCACCCTCGCGGGCAGCTTTGCGGGCAGTTTCTTCGATGAACGCCATCATATCTTCCGGGATAGTCATTTTGCGCATCCTCCTGTTCTACGTTGCCAAAATCCATCAATTTAGGTATAATAGAATTGCTTTTCTCGGGGGATTGCGCAAGCAGTCCTCTTTTTGTTTGCTCAAATTGCGCTCATGCGGCGGGAAATTTCACTCTGGCTCAAAACGGCCAGCGGCTGGCGGGTAATGCCGCGCTCTGCTGCCATCTTAGCCGATACGGCCTCCATTGCCCGCAGCATATCTGCCCTCTGGGCTTCTGCGGAGCCGCCGGGCAGGATATGATCTTTGCTTTCCCGCATATCGTTGATTTTGAGTTCTTCCTGCAAAGCCTGTTCCGAACAGCGGCGAAGCAGTTCCATTGCATAGGCTTCACCGTCCTGCTCTACCCATCCGATGTACTACCGGTAGTTATCCAGCGTTTCCTGCTTCAAGCGGGCAAGCCGTTCCTTGCCGAAGCCGAAGGTCAGGTGCGTTGTTGCCGCCATAACCAGCCAGGCGATCTCTGCGCCCTCGTTCTGGGCCATGCGGAGCTGCTCTTCCCTGCGGTTGCGCGGAGCCTTGGTCTGCGGAAGCCGGACCTCAAAATCACAGATGCCTTTCAAGTCCTCCCGCATGGCATCCGTTGCACTCTTGCGGTTCTCGGTCAGGATTTTTGTCCTATACCGCTGCTGAAACTCGTGCATCTCATTACAGGCCCGCTCCAAGCGTGTGGCTCCAATGCCCTCTTCCTGGTGCATAGCCACCACCATACACCAAGTGAAGATCTGCGCCGCCTTATCCCGTTCATCAGCCCGCTGCTGGCGAATGTTCTTCATCTGTTTTGCCATCTCCAATCTTTGCACCCAAAAATTTTTGCTAGGAATCTTCTCGCTTTGCCGCAGTCCCAACGGCTTTTGCACCACTGACACCGGCCATTGCACAGGAACGCCAGATGTGCTTTCATGTGCCCTCCTTTGCATTTTTGACCTTCGGTCCAGCCATGTGGCTTACAGCCCAAGACCAACCTACCATAGGCAATGCAGCCACAATCAGGATGATTCCGGCCGCATCCACGACCATCGGACTAAAGAAAATTTCACGAATCAGATTCATTAGATTCCTCCGCATTCACTATAAGTCCCGAAATTCCAACGTTCTCTTTTGCATAGCCCACAGCTTCTTCTGCGGATACTGCCCACACATAAGATTTTTTGAGCAGTTCCCTATTACTCACTGGGGATCTATATTCCACTTTGTACTTATGAACTATTTTCCACTGCCGGCGAGGTGCCGATGTTCCCTGCCAATACGCTGCTACCAGTTTTTGCTCTTCTACGCATACCGGGCGCAGCATTCCAAAATCGGGGTGTTCATAAGCTACTTTCTGCAAGGCTTCTTCTACGGCTTTCGGAGTGTTTTCTCCACGAATCCATGCAGAAAACATACATTTTTCTGCCGTATCATTTTTTCTTGCTTCGATTGCGACCTCATAGCACGGCACCCTTATTCACTCCTTTCCTGTCCGCCGATTGAAGTACACCGCCGGCGAAACACCGCGTTCATCACAGTCCTTGTTGTTGAAACTGACGATTGCACCGCAGTTTTTCTTATTGGTGCACCGAACGCATTTCATGCCCGTGACGCTCACGACTTCATAGGTCGGTGCACCACAGAACGGGCATTCCCGGCTTCTAGGTTCAACGTGTGCTTTCATTTTTTCTCCTCAAATCTATTGCAAAACTCTGGGGGATCGTCAAAGGGTGGCAGATCCCAAAAATTGCAGACATATCTGCAGCACACATCGTTTTTTGCCCTTTTAAAGCGCAGATGGGCACACTTGTCACATAGTGGTGCTTTTCTTTTAGGAATTTCAGACGCAATGAGCACCCCAGTTGCATAGCTCACTGCCATAATCTGAAGCCACTTCAAAATAGTTTTGAAAATCTCTAATGCGGTCACTTTTCTTTTCCTTTCTTGCAGCACCCCATGTAATACTCTGTAGGCTCCCAGTCAGAAAGAACGATTTTTCCGATTTTGTCGCACCAGCTGTCACCCTCTCCGACGTACATACAATTGGGGCAAGTATCAGGATTACATACCCTCTGCGGCCTGTCTTTTCGACCCCAATGATGTTTCTTTGCCATCAGGATCCTCCCCTACGCACCGGCTTCTTGCCGTTCCCAGCAAACTTTTCAGGCCGTTCATCGCTCATGCCGCGGACCAGCACCCGTGCTCGTTGGTCATTCGGCATCTGATAGATGCAGCCAGTCGGAATGTGCATATACAGGTCATTCAGGACAGCGCGGGCGATTTCCGCTGTTTCATACTGCCCCAGACGATAGACATTTCCGCCTCCAGTGGGTACCGCCTTTATTTCATGTTCAGGACTCACATACACGCTGGTGCACTGGGCAATGTTCGTGATGGAGTCCCATTTTTTATTCATGACGTACATTCTGCATCCTCCACATAGCACCAGCTTTGAGGCGGGCGGCAAATGGAACATCCGTCGATTTTGCAAGTCGGTGGAACCATGTAGTGATAAGACGATTCATAGTTTTCACAACGCCAATTTCCGCAAACACAATTTGATCTGCCCATTCCCAAAAAACCAAATCTTGAAAATTCATCAAGGTCTCTGGGCTTGTCATAAATCTTCAGGTCAGAGATGTGCCAGCCGTAGCCATTACGACCTTGCAGATATTTTTTAACGGTTTCTTCGGTCAGGCAGGCGGCTTGAAGCAGTGCATCTGCCGGTTTATACCACCCGTCCGATGTCAAAATGTTTATGTCCATCATCGTTCCGACGTGGACAAGCTTGTCGATTTTGTCGCAGGTGAACTCGCCGATCACTCTGCTGTCCATTTTCTGCACGCCAGCCTTGGGCGACTTCATAACCCAGCCATCGTGACCGGTGCAGTAGATGTACGCCTTGAACGGTGTTTCCAGTGTCGGGCGAGTCTTGCGCACCTCGACTTCCTTCATTCCTGCCCAGATCATCTTGCACCAGTTTGGCCGGATGCTCAGTAAAACAGCTTTACTCACTTTGCACCTCCCCGCCGTCCAGGTCGCCTTTGAGCTGTTCGAGCTTTTCGAGCACGATCTGCTGTACCTCTTCAGGCTTGCCGACAATCTCAACGAGCTGCGCCAGCATGATGTAAACATCCGCGATTTCTTCCCTGACGCTCTCGTGGGCGACCTTGATCTTCGCACCGTTGCGGTAGTTGAAGGTTACGGCCCGCTGGAGATTGCAGATCGCCTTCGTGAGCTCTGACATTTCCTTGATCGCCATCTGGAGCTGAGGGGCGGTGCCGTACCGATTGATCGCCCGCCGGATGGTACTCAGACCGTAATTAGGAATGACCGGGATTCCTGCATCCTCGTACCATTTGAGCTTTTCCCGCAGGGTCGCGTAGGCCCACAAAATCGTGTAGTGCTCTGCGATCAGTCCGTCAATGCTCTGCTTCGGGTCGTCGAAGAGGTGATCGGTCAGACTTTCGGAGAGCTCCATATCGTTGCAGCCCAGATCGATGCTGCTGCCATGGCCCTTGACGAGTTGCCGCGCGTACTCGGTCAGCGCTATTTCAGGTTGCCGCAGCCATACCCAGCCGTCCTCGCTGACGTCAGTAAAGTTGAGGGCAGTCTGAAAATTGTTCCCCGGGTTGTCGGTCGTCAGCCTCGGAACACTCTTAATCTTTTGCTTATCCATTTGCTCACCCTTCTTTTTGAATCATCGTCATATCATAGCCGCTTTCCACAAACTTCACGCAGAGATCATGTTTGATTCCATTTCCGAGGTAAGTATAGATATCCGTCATTTCCTGCGTCGTAAAGTTCGTGCCCAGCAGTTTGTTGATGCCCTCAAAGTGAAGTTTTCTTTCCTTCGGGGAAATGCCCTTGATTGCGGTGCGTGTAAGCCACTCCAGAATTTTTGCTTTCAGCTGGGTTTCATCGGTCACATCTTCCAGTCTGAAATAGGAATTGGTTCTCTGGCTGAAAATGAGTTCGTTTTGCATATTCACAAACGACTGCGGGAATGCCGCCCGAATTTTTCCAGCCCACGGGGTATCGAAAATATTGAATTTTTCTACACTGCCCGCGGCTTCCGGCTCTTCTTTGGCAAGAAAGTCAATCGTATTTTCGACATCTGCCAGCGTGTGAATATGTCCCAGTGAACTTTCCATGCTCAGCACAGCTTTCAGCTGGTCAGCGTTAAGCGTTCTCATTTTTTCACTACCTCCTTCGGTGGCAAAGGCATCCACCCAACCACAGGAGAATCAACACGGTTGTTGTAAACATCCTCCGGGTTGAAATAACGATATTCCCACCAGCCTTTAGGGATAAAGTAATCATCGCTTTCTTCATCGTAGGTTCCCCACTCGAAAATTTCTTCCCAGTAGAAAGCGCTCTTTTCGGACAAGACTGTGCCATCTTCGTAGTGAGCCGTCGTAATCCCATATCCACCGCAGGCGGTTTCAAACAGAATCAGCACATCCTCTTCGACTTTCGGGGGATTTGCTTCGGGATTTCGCCATTCCGGCCACAGGCTTACCGTGGACGCAGCCGCCACTGTTTTCTGAGCGTCTTTATAAGCCGCGCTGGCCGCAGCACTGTGTCCCTGCATCAAGCATTCCTTGCGGAAGAACCTCGCCATCAGGTCATTAGCATCAATCGGCCTTTTCTCGGTCATCGTTGCCGCCCTCCCTTACCTGTTTTATCAGCTCTGCAGCATTGATAACAACGCCATCGGTTCTCTCATACACTGTGCGAGCCAGTTCTTTGCCTTTATCGTCAATAGTGCTCTCAAAGGCATTGGCGGTAACTCGTAGGGCTGCAATTACAAAGGGAAGATCAATGTAGCAGTAGTCCTGGGAAACTTTGCTAATTTTACCAACAATATCGGTGAGCGCTTCACCAATGACGTTGAACGCTTCATCCGTCTTTCCTGCCAGCAATGCAGCTGAAACCCGAACCGCATAGGGGATTTTCTTCTTATCCATCGTTTTCCTCCTCATAAATGCCGAGCGTCATATCCAGTTCATACGGCGTATCTCCTGCGGCATCCCTATCCGGCTCAAGTTCTACGTTTAACGTCTTGTCCTTTACCGAGATGGTGAGTGCGCCGTTATTGAGTTTCACAGTGAAACTATCGCCATCGTTCAGTTTTTTGCCATCAGCCGCGTACAGCTCAAACGCAGCCTTGACCACGTCATTTACGCTGTCCATCAGACCTCTTTCACCCATTAGAAATCACCTTCATCTTCACCACATTGAATTTTTCATACTCCGGGTAGCAAGCTCTGGCCATCGCCTTAGCTCGTACAGCAGCACGCTTAATGCCCTTTTCATCGACAACAACGCACGGCAGGAGTGCAGAGCCATGTTTCCCGGATGCAGTGATAAGCATCTCATACTTTGCCATCGTCTCGTCCTTTCTCTGGTTTCGGCGGGTGCGCTTCGCTCTGGCGGTCTATATCACCATCCACGCAGCACGCCGCATAAATCAGAAGTGCAGCCATCACCGCCAGAACCACCAGCACAATCCAAAGCCACATTTTGCATCACCCTCCCAGAAGATTTTTCATCATATACCCGGCCATAGCCTGTGCATATGCCTGTTTAGGAATGTCCGCCGCACCATTCTCTTCCAGCAGCTCTTTGATGCTGTGTTCGCGTCCTGCGCCGTCAATGGCCCGAACTCTGGTACTGCCGCGATTGACCGTCACCGTTTTCTTATCGCGCGGGTGGATGCCGAACGGAAGCTGGAAACCTTTCTCAAACACCCAGAGGTGATAGCAGTCGCAGACGTCCACCAGCCGGTCCTGCGTTGGGAACACTTCGACGGCAACTCGCTTCTCGCCGAACAGGTCGTTTTTAATTTCCATCTTGACGGCCCACGGGATATCCCCGCTGCCGTCACTCCGGCCAACGCCCTCTGCCGCCGTAATCGTGACGTGTTCGACCTTGCCCCATTCCGTGCGGAGCAAACGAGACATCACGCTGTACTTCTGGTCTTCGCTGATCCATGCCCGATCCATCTCCCTCATCCAGCCGTGATAAGGTACTCCCAGCTCTTCAGCTGCCTGTTTCGGGGTAATTGTTTCAGTCCATTTCATTTTTTCTGCTCCTCTCCAACTTCTTTCATCAGGTATGGCGTGTCGCTCATGTTTCCAACCACTTTTCCAATGTAGAGCAACGCCCGAAGACAGCACGGGTTGTAGTCGCGTGAGTTCTTGCCGGCAATCTTTGCGTAGAACCCGATATGGCCCACGCCATAGGCAATGTACTCACCAAACTCCACAGAGAAAATCCGCTCGTTGGGGCCGGTGGTTTTGATGATGTCGCCCTCAAAGACCATCGTTCCTTCCATGTCCTTTACGCCAGTGCTCATGCCGATTGTAAATGGCTTGACCAGATGGGCGTATGCCGGCTCTTGCTCGGAGTTGATGTACCAGCCCTCGCCCGGGCGACTGTTTTTCACACCTGGGGAGCGAATCAGGAATCCTTCATGCCAAACGCCATCTGCAGACTGCCCGCGAAAAGTTCTATCCTGCATCATGCTTCACCCCTTACCTTAACGGGAAGCACCAGCGCTTCATACTGCGGTTCAATCAGCTTTACAGGGGACAGCGGCCCAACTACCCATGCGCTGACCTCGTCTCCTTCCATCGACTTCAAAGCCTCGCTCAAAAATTCCAGATTAAAGCCGATTCGCAGGTGCTCTTCCAGCTTTCCGTTGAAGGAAAACTCCTCATTCATTTGCGCGATCGTGCTGCGCATTGATGCTCTGCCGGTGCCGCCGGGCTCCAGGTCCATTACCAGAACGCTCTTTTCCTTTGCGTCTGCAGACCGGGCCAGCTTGACACGACCCAGAACGCCCAGCAGTTCTTTTCTGTCAAGCGCAATTCGGGCTCCTTCATTTCTCTGGGCCACAACCTTACCATAGTCCAGGAACGGTTCCGCAATCAGGCGGGACTTCACCTCGAAATTGCTGTCACTGAAAACAGCCTTTTTCCGGTCACGCACAATTTCCACGCTACCATCCATAGAAAGCGTATCAACTGCCTTTGCCGTGGCCGCAGGAAGCGTAAAGCGAAAATCGCCATCAGCTGTGCAATTGATTCTGGCAATCGCCATCCGGTATCCATCCAGCGCACAGATTTCCAGCACATCCTCGCCTTTCCGAGAGAAGCACAGGCCACGGTGCGCAGGGTGTTTTTCGTCCTTCGACACCGCATAGAGGACTTTGGAGATTGCCCAGCTTAAATCGTTGGCCCCCACGATACACCGCTTTGCATCATTGCCCGGGCCAGAAAACTCCGGGTAGTTCTCTGCCGGCGTTGTGTTCAGGCGTGCCCTGGCCGTGCCGGATTTCACGGTAAGGATTCCTTTATCGGCCTCGATGCTGATTTCCGGTGCTACCGTGCCGCTGATAAAATCAACACCGCGCGGTGGAACCACCACATCCTGCTCAACCGGCTTGGACAGACCAGCACGGACGCTCAGTTCCAGATTGGTGGCGTATGCATTGGAGCCGCTCAACAGGATTCCTGCATCATCGGTGCCCACCGCCCGAACCTCCGGCACCGCCGTGCGCAACTTGGAAAACAGCGCTCCAAGTTCGCTTCGCTCAAACTTCATCTTCCTTTTCTCCTTTCTCAAAGTGCTTCATGCTGAATTTCACATAGCATTCAGGGCACATATAAGCCACCCGCTCCGGGTTATCACCACGCTTTCTGCGCAGGAGCAGGGCGTACATTTCTTTCATGGGCTGGTATTTGCCACAGACCGTGCAGTGCTCCCACAAACGACTTTTCTGCACATCAGATGGAATTCTCTGAAGGAGGGGCTGCGGCTTCTCTCGCCGCATACTCTGAACGCCAACCACGTTTTCCATGCTGCTTCGCATGAACACCGGCGTTCCAGCTGCATCTGCCGATGTCAGAATATCCTGTATCCATCCAGCCTTTGGAATAACCTTTCCGGCATTTTGGCCTGTCTCCGCTCCAATAACTGCCCATTTCAGCTTTCGGAGCGTTTTTGTTGCATCGCCTTCAAACGGTCCGAGAAGCGGCTCTATGGCTACGAACGTGTTATACTTTTCGTTTGCCCACACGCTGTCCTCTTTGACCGTTGCGGTAGAGCCGTACCAGAAATTGTCTTTCTGTGGAAGTACCCCATGGTTTGCAAGGTTCTGATATCTCACCGGGTACTGCGTCAAGAAAATGTACTGGTGCTGGGGTGCCATTTCGGCCGCAGCGAATACCTGAAGAATCCAATCTTCCGGCACCCACGGTCCAAACAGGTCACCGTCCGTGCATACCATGATGGTTGAGCCCACCTTGACCTTTTGTGGCCAATCCATGCGATACTTATGTATCGTGGGCATAAATCCGGTTGGGTTGTTCAGAAAGCGGTTATTCGTGGTTTCCCATGGAGCGTCCAGCGCAAAGAGGTTCGCTCCGACCTGCTGAACCTTCGGACGTTCTGCAAGATTTCGTCTCCAGTCGCTGGCAAAGCGTAAAGCGCTCTTTTTTGCGTAGCAATATCGGCAGTCTTTCAGACATCCTGTCACAGGATTCCATGCGTAATCCGCTAATTCGTTTTTTGTTCTGTTCACCGATAGATCCTCCCCGACTGGCTGTCGATCAGGACAATGCGCTCTGCAATCTCAAACCCTGCGGCATCTGCCACATACCGCAGAACGTGAATAAGATCATGCACCCGTTTCTCGTCTTTCTGGATGTTATTTTCGGCACGCGCCCGGGTGGGGTCCGGCGCACCGCTGGGGTTGTGTCCTTTGCGGGTATCAGGCATTGCTATCCCCCTTGTCCAGAATCATATAGTACTCGTACTGGGTGCCCGGGTTGGCGTTTGGACGGCGGCGCACGATGTCAACCCGATACCCCGCTTTCAAGAGCAGCCGTCCCAACTCTAAGCGTTCATCTTCCGAGAGTCCTTTTGCCTTAGACGGCGCAAGGGAAAGTTCGATTTTAGCCAACACGCTTTTCCACCTCCATCAGGTCGTGCATCAGCTCGTCAACCAGCAACTTACCGGCATTCGCGCCTGTGCGAATAATGTTTCCATTTTCCTTTAACTCTGCAAACTCCTGTGCACGGATTTCTTTGGACTGCTTTGCAAAAGAAATTTCCGATGCTGTCATGCGCCCCTGCACCACCTGCTGCCATTCCTCGATGAATGGCTTGGCATCTTCCAGATCTGCATACTGGTCGTTGTTATAGCTGCGTTTCTGCCGAACTGTACCGCCCGGCTCCACCTCCAAGGTGTACCACGGCGTATTGGGGTCAGACTTCTTTCGCAGGAAGAAAATGTAGCTTTCCCGAACAGAAATACGCTCAAAGTACCTAGTTCCACGCTGGATGCAGTGGTCAAGGAACTTGCTCTCCTGCAAAATGTCCTTTGCGCCCTCTGGCACCCGGATAATGTACTCCGCTCCATCGTACTCGTAGATTTTGCAGATCTTCTTGTAGATGTTTTCGATATGGAACTGCTTTTCCAGCTGTTCCGCTTCCTTTTTGATAGAGCGTTTTGCACCTTTCATGACTTCCATCCGGTGCCGCTTATTGCGCTCCAGCACAAGATCATCATGCCGGCGCTTCAAGTCGAGCGGGAACATCACGCTTTCAAGCTGCATATTCATCCCCACTTTTTCGGCCATGTCAAGGTAGTCCGACCAGTCCTGCGCAACTCTAAGTGCGATATGGCCGTTGTAGCTACCCGTGATTCGTCTTGTTTGCTGGCGGAGATATTTCAAGCTTCGCGTCATTCCGCTTTTCTGTAATGTCTTGGCCATTCCTGAGAGATTTCGGATGTTGGCCGTCATTGCCATGTTCTTGCCATTGATTGCGAGGCCGGCTTCTTTCCATTCCAGCGCATTATCCACCTCGCGGAACGACTTTTTGCTCTGCGAGACCACGGCCAGTTCCTGACGGTTTAAGCCAAACACACCGTAATAGGTCTCTGCGCGAAGATTGATGCGGGTGCTGTGTTCATATTCGTCGTACACCTGAGAGCACAGCGCATCAGCCCAGCCCGTTTTCACAAGGCTTTCGGCCATCGGATACCGATTCACGATTTCCCACTGACGAACCTCCCATGGAAAATTGAGATGATTGTCGTACTGGTACATCCATTCAGATTTCAGCACTTTCCGAACATCACTCTCAAATTGGTCAGTATGGGATGCCAATGTATACGGCTGATACGGACCAGAGGGGGCCGTCAGCATTGCGGATAACTTCGGGCGCTGGCACATAATATATTCCTCTTTTTCACTCCAGCTGCGTTTCCACTGCTTGATGGTCTTTCCGTCCGTCCACCATATCCCCCGGCCATGAAATTCCAGTTCTGCCCGACGATTGCTGAAATCGAAATACACCAGATAGCGGCGAATCCAGACCCCATCTCCCTGCGGCTTGCTCCAAAGGAATGTCCTTGCGGCCCACAGCCTTTTGACCGAATAGCGGGTATTACGAACCTGCATTTTCTCCCCGCAGCACTCGCACACTGCCGTGCTCTTGTGCTTGAGCAGTTCTGACAGCGTATATTCGCCGCCACAACAATCGCACCTTACCCGCTGAATCGAGACCTTCTTCTCAACTCCACCGGGTTCGATTACGCTCTGCTTGTCGTTGGTGACCCAGAGAAAGCCCGCATCACTGCACACTTTCAAAACCTGTTTTCCGAAATCCTCTGGCGGTTCCGGCAGATTCTCAAAGAGTTTCTGGGTTTCAGCCGCCTGCCGTGCATTACGCTCTTCACGCTTCTTTCTGGCATGAGCTGACAGCGCATCTTCTACAATGCCGACCAGATAACCCGGTCTGCGGTCATCAAAATAGTTTTGCAGAAGCTCCGACTCTCCCTTTGTTGCCGACACTTCGGTCCTCCATGTCAAACACTGGCAAGGTCTGACCTCAATTTCACGCGGCGAAAGTTCGCTCTTTTTCGGATTCTCGTTCCCACGAAGCTCCCCCGTCCAGTAATCCCCGAAAAAGCGCCACACGACCAGAGGCTTTTCCTTTTTGTCCCAGACGGCCACCGTCAGCACCTTTCCCTTGATGTAGCGGCCCACGCCCTGCCCCTCTGCAACCGACATACACAGCGCCGCATCCAGCTCTGGCCGCTTCGGCTCCGGCGCATAAAGTTTTAATTCTTCAGCCTTTTTCATCGTGTGCCGCCTCCAAACTCTCCGACGTGTAGTTTTTCCCGGGCAAAACCTTCACCCCATCGACTGGTTGAGCAATGCAGGTAAATTCATTTTTTCCCCGGACGATGAAGCAGAGCCATTCGCCACGTGCGCCAGCCAGTTCTTTTCCCTGACCATACGCAATATGGAACGGTCTCTTGAAGCAATCTTCAAATTTTTCTGCCGGATGCTCAAACACATAATTTGCGTGCATAAGAAGGAACTCGTCTTCTTTCAGCCTGCGAAGCGGTACAATTTCGGTACAACTGCTTCGAGTCCGGTAGTCATCCTCATCGATATCACCGCCAGCTGCGATAGCCCAGAACTCGTTTTTTCCGTTCCAAGCATACCAGTTAAGGCAGTCCAGCGGATCCAGACAGTAATGGAAGCCCGTATTGGCGCATTTTGCCTTTTCGGTCTTGCTTACTTCGCCCGGCTGGTACTGGTAGCTGCCATCGCCGAGCGTAGCAATCAGCCCCGGCTTGAATCCTTTGAATCCTAAAATCATCAGAGCCACCCATCCAAGGAAAGCTGCATATCGTCTTCCGCAGGCGTTTCCTTCTTCTTTTTTGCCGGCTTTTTCGCGTCCGATTTCTTTTCTGCTTTGGGCGCAGGTTTGGTCGTGTGAGCCGGTGTCGCCTGCTTCGGAACATTGGGGGATGCATCTTCCGGTTTGACGGTAGCCGGAGCCTGCATCTCAGCTTCCGTAGGCGGTGCGCCGGTCAGTTTGATGTTCATGCTGAACGAAACCTCGGCGTTCGGAAAGTAAAACTGAACGGCGCGGCGGTATGTTTCGAGGTCGGACAGAACTTCGCCTGCGTTGTTGACAACAGCGGCGCAGCATTCGGAGAACGTGCGCTGCGTATTGCAGACGACCTCTGCGAACCGCGGCTCCTGGTCTACAAAGCCAAGCAGTGTCCGCAGAACATAACTCTGCACGCTCTTCGCGGCACGACCGCCCTTGAACAGCTTGTCCTCAGCTTCCAGCTTTGCTTTTGCTTTAGCTCGCCAATCGACGAACTCTACTGTGGTTGTGGTGTGTGTGGTGGAATCCATATTGTCCTCCTATCAGAAAAAGCTAAGTTGCCCACCCTTGCCCTCGGAGAACACCGGTTCCTGTTCCGGCGCTCTTTGCGGCTTTTTAGCGGCTTTGGGCTTTTCCCTATTCTTTGGTTTCTCGAGTTTTCTAGGGGCTTCAGGGGCTTTCTGTGGTTCAGATTTTGGCGCATCTGCAGCACACTCTTCCTTTATCGGTTGAGTGACCAGTTCCATCTGCGCCATAAAAATTCGATACTGCCAAACCGGGATCCTGAGCAGCGGCGTATACCAGACGTTCCCTTTGTCAACTGGAAGCAGCCCCCTTTTGTCATAAGACACAGACGGGCTTGCAAGCGTATCACCGATGACGACATACCCCGGCATTCCAAGCAGACTCATTTGCAGATAGCACATCATGCCCACGATGTAGTCAATGTCCTGCGCCACAAACAGCACATCCGTCTGATAATTGATGCCTTTCTTTCTGCATTCGTTTGCAAACGCCACTAGCAAGGCCCCCGCACCGCAGGTCGGGTCACAGACCGCGACCCATCCCCTGTCTCCGATTTTCTGCTGAAATTCTTCTGCCGGGGTCGTCACCGCAGACATAAACTCGCAAAGGTGGTAAGGCGTGAAGAACTGGCCCGCGTGGTCACTTCCAAGCCCCAAGCACATATACAGCTCGCCAAGGAAATCCTGTTCCGAGTTGTCCTCCAACGCCATAACCAGAATCGAAAACATATCCGCGAATGTGTCCACTTCCTGCTTCGTGTACTTTTTCACGATAGTCATGTACTGCTGCTCTCGCTCGTCGAAGTGGCTCTTGTCTGTCGCGTTGGACACGGCAATGGCGCTTATCGTAATCCAGTCGCTCCAAACCTGCCACCTTGACCGCCCCTTGCTTGTAAATACTTCAAACTTCTTTACAAGCTCTTTCTGGGCCTCGCCGCGGACATGGCGAACATCACTCCCCATTGGAATCACTCCCTTTGCCCTGCGGAACATCCTGTTTTTTGAACGGTCTTCTCTTTATTCGTCCAAGGCTGTCAGTAAGACCTAGAATGTTGTTTCCGCTCGGCGTTTCTCGGTCAACCCGATTTCCTTTATTTTTGATGTGAGTTTTTTCCCACTCTGCAAACGTTGTAACATGCTGCGCCGCCGCCTGATCGAGCAGGCGCTTAGCATAGCACCATTGGTGCTTCGCTTGGTGGCGCATTGCTTCTTCCAGCGTAGCAACCACCAAAGCGTCTTCCACCCCTGTTTCTCGCAAATCCCGAAATTCTGCTGCCATGTAGGGCGTAAGCATACTGTCGCATCCAGCCCAGACCCAGTAGCTTTCCGGGGTGTCGTCGGGCGGGCCAGTAGACTTTTCCGGGTTCTCTTCTGTCGGTTTTTCTTCAAAACCCAGTCGGTTATTTTGGGTTTCTTTGGGTTTCTTCGGCCTGCCGCCCTTCTTGCCATTAGTCTGATTGATTTCAACCTTTCGGTCATAGGCTGCAATTTCAGCATCAAGCCGCTGCTTTATCGAGGGCCATACAAAACGCTCATTTCCGACAAACTCCGGTTCGATATGACTTCCTTTATAATCCATCATTGCCCAGATAATGCGGCCACGTTCTTCCATGCTATACGGTTCAAGAAGCAGCTTATAATCTTCGATCCACAGCTTTACATAATCATTTGCGGCCACGCTCCGCCTCCCCTTTCGGTTTTTGATTGAGCGAAAGCACTTTACATAGATGCCGATCCAGCTCGATGCCATAGATATGGTAATCAGCAAACAGGGCTTTTTCTCTGCGGTGCGCTTCTTCATGGTGCCGCCGACAAAGGGCTATCGCGTTCAGCCCGACATGGACGATAGCTTCTCTATCTCGACCCATGCCCACGCGGTCAACATGGTGCACCTCTGCAGGCTGGTTGCAAATTGCACACCGGCGATTTTCAAGGCAGAGATACAGGTACTTGCCAATATCGTCCGTCTGGGTGAGCAGGCTGTCCTTTGTGGGCACCCCCCAATGGAAGCAAAACTGAATCAGATATGTAATAAACTCTCGGGCCGTGGTCATATCGCAATTCGAGAGGGAGAACCACTCCCGCAGGCAGCGGGAGCAGAAATCCCATTCCAGATAAAGCCGAAGTTCTTCCGGCTCCTGCCCTGACCACAAAGAAATGTCTCGGATAATAGCGAAAATCTTGCGGCGCTGGTCTGCGGAAATGGTTCGCCCATCATCCAGACGGACTTCTACCCGCCGGGGGCGCTTCTGCGCCAGAAACCGGCTGATGTCTACGTCGGGTTTCAGGACGAGCTTTCCGTTCTCCAGCTTCTCAATTTTCGCTGTCACAATCATGCGCGTTCTCCTTGTCCACATGGACGTGCATCGGAATATAAACGCTGTTTGCTTTCATATTCCGTGCCAAAAAGTCATTGCATTTCGCTTCTGACAGGTGATTTCTGAGCACCTGCAGTTCGTAGGCATACTGCCCAGCTACCTTTTTCTCTTGGATTTTGGCTTGTATATCTTCATCCCGGTAGTTCGATTCTATCAGATAAAGGTCATAGCCGATCGCCTGAATGCCATCCAAATTGTTAGTATCAGTGGCATAAATCACCTTGCCAGACGGAAAATGCACCTTATACCCACAGTTGGGTACGTTATGGGCTAGCATTACCGGAATCACATTGCACAGGCCGTACCCATACAACGTTCTCGGGGTCAGTACATCAATCTGACGCTCCGGCACCCCTGCAGCTATGAGCGGCGGCACCAGCCAGCGGCAACACCCGAAGCGGAGTGTCGGCCGCTCACTGGCAAGCCGCTTGATGGTTCGCTTCTGGAAGTGATCTGAGTGGATATGCGTCAGAAGCACAAGCTTCAGTTTCGGAACATACGGCTCCAACGCCTTATACGGCACGCCGCAGTCTACCAGCACAAAATCTTCCAGAATCGTGGCGTTGCCATCGCTGCCGGTGCTGATAATGTTGTACTTGACCATCAGAGTGCAGCCAAATCAACGGCTTCCTCAACGGCATCCGCTTCCGGCTCTGGCAGGTCCATCGTCTTGGCTGTCCGCTCAATTTTAGGCGGTTCCTGCTCGCTCTGGCTGGCATCTGCATACTCCGCAGCTTCCGGCAGCAGCTCACTGCCTGTGCTGTCCGGCATCATAACGCGCCCGTCCCGCTCATAAGCTGTGGTCATTTCGGCGGTCATGATGCCCCACTTGGAAATCAGCTGACGCAGCATTGTCTTTTTGCTCATCCCGTCAAAATCCTTATACCAAAAGCTGGAGTACTTCCACAGTTCGTCCTGCGGGATTTCGCCGTTCAGCAGCTTCTTATATGCTGCTGCGCTGAACGCCTGACTGTACTTGTCCGCATGAGCCATCATCTGGTCCGCTGTCCAATACAGCGTTTTCTCAAAGCCGTTGATGTACTCGAAGTGTGCAATGTAACCCACCGTCGGCATTGCTGCACGCTTTTCAAAATCTTCGATAAAGTGCATCTCATGGAACCGTTCTTCAAACGGATCCCATCCGCTCAGTTCCCCGGCCTTGACCTCCAGCACATTCAGGCGCTTATATTGGCCAGTCCGCAGTGCCAACTGGATATAGCCCTTATACCCCAGCACAAACTGCGCCTTTACGCTTGCAGGCTCAATCACATTGCCCTGCCGGTCACGCTTCGCCTTGGACTTAAAGGGCACCAGATAGAACTGACCCAACTGGGGCGAAGGCTGCAAGAGCAGGCTTTCGCCCAAAAGGGCACCTGCCAAAATCGTGCCCGGGTTGCATTCCTGCAAGGCCGGATTGACAGCAACGGCGCTAGTGATATTGGCAATGAAGCGAGCGCCGCGCGCCGGATCGCCCAGCGTGTTATTCACGAGATTTTTGTACACCGGAGTCTGGATCGCCTGCGAAAAGCGCATCTTCTGCGGCTGCATAGCTTTAGCCATTGTCACTTACCTCCCTGTTTTCAATGCCGTTGTCGGTCATGTATGCCTGAATTTCAGTAATTTTGCTATTGACGAAAGCTTTCAGGCCACGAAGCTGAGCCAATGTACCACGGCACTGGAACGTGCTAGCCATGAAAGTAAACTTGGCGGTCACGACCTGTTCCGCGCTCTCCTTCTGGGAGTCCTCAGTCTCCTGCTCGTCCATAACGGGCGGTTCGGTGCCCATGACCTGAGGCGCAGACAGTTCTTCCTCTGCCACATCCAGAACGGCCTTTTCTGCTTCTTGTGCCCGAAGCTGGGCTTCCAGACGCTGCTTGCGCTCGGCTTCTTCCCGGGCAATACGGTCTTTGCGCTGGCTCACGCTGTTAATGGCAACAGCCAAACTTCCGCACGGCTTATACTCGGCCATGATCTCCGGGGCATTTTCCATGCCGTTGATGCAGGCTACGTCAGCCGCAACCTTTTCCACATACTCCTTGACCTTGGCTTTCAGGGATTTCAGGCTTGCGGTCAACGTGACTGCAACGCCGACATCCTCATAGGTGACCCACTCAACGCCGCTGGCCTTGACCATCTCAGTAAAGTAATCCTTGACCTTTTTTTCCTTGTCGGCTTTCAGTCCGGCTTCCACGTCCGTGATTTTGCCCTTCAGTGCTTCATCTGCCGGGCCGTACACGTCCGTAACGCATTCTTTATAAACCTCGTCGAAGTCCTCAAACGGCTGCATGATCTGCTTCTTCACGGCCATGCGCCGGACATCCAGATCCTTGCGGTCACGGTTCAGCGCCGCCCGGCGCTCCTTGACAACTTTGAGGGTTTCTTCCGTGCAGGCCAGCGAAAGCGCCTCCTTGACGGACTCCTGAGCCTGTGCTTTGATGCTGTGCAGCTGCTCCTTGATGATAGGAAGCTGCTGCACCACAATCAGACTATCTGCCAACGCCGTGGTCTGATTGGTGGTAGTAATTTCCTTTTCCATGTGTACCTCCTGATTCTCTGTATAGAAAAACGGCAGTAGGAACGCTCCTGACCGCCGCTTCGTACCTGTTGAAAAAATCAACCGATTGTGCTACAATATGGTTGTGTGTGGTGGAGACCTGCATTTTCCGGCTTGATGTTCCTGCATCAAGCGCCAACGGAATGTGTGGGTCTCTATCCATTTGTAGCGCGCTGGCCGTTCTGGTCAGCGCTTTTTTCGTGTGCGGCGAGTATATCCCACACCGAGAGCTGCCCTACAATCTGGCGCTCAGCGGTGATTTTAGGCTGTGTGACAGTCCTGATTCTGCGGGGCTTTGCGGGTGCTCGGAGCCGTTTTCCGAACTCCTTGACGTAACACTTCGCGCCGTACCCCACTTCGATTGCCGACGGATCTGTAATGACCCTGTGACACCGAGCGCACCTTGTCATTCTTCTTCTTTCCTCCAAAAAGCGCCTGCATCTGCAGTTCGTGCATCAGGCGGGATGCAATAATGATTGCACCAACAATGAGAATCCACTCCCCGCCAATTGCCCAGTAGCCGCGCCAGCGATATGTACTGGGCAGCTGCCACAAGGCCATAAGCCCACCGGAAATTACGCCGGCCAGCGTGTCCAGCAGTCCAACAACGACCCAGCCCATCACGGTCAAATGCCTTTCTTTGCGTTTCATTTCAGGTTTGCCCCCTTCATGTAGGTTTCGATCAGTGCCCACTTGCGAACATCCATCGGCTGGTGAACAGCATCTTCCAGCGCTTCTTCGGTTCCGCAGCGGTCACAAATCGTGATGCCCGGAACTTGACGGGAAAGAGCATTGCTGTGCAAGCGCATCTTCATGGTCTGCTTTCCGCATCGAGGGCACGGAAGTACCTGTGCCATTTCGGCGGCAGCATCCTGCACATCCCGATATGTTGCAAAAACTTCGTCCAGCAGCATCCTCTCGGTGTGCGCCTGAATCATTTGCGCCATCTTATGAAACATCCCTTTCTCCTTCCAGCAGCCTTACCATTGCGTTCCACACCTTGTCCGTGTAGGCTGTGCTATATGTGCCAGCAGACCAAGCCTTTTTGGCTCCGGCTGTGCCAAGGTTATAGGCCATCAGAGCGCAATTCACATTGCCCTCGTACTCGCTGAGATACATACCCAGCATATAGCACCCAGCCTGAATGTTCTGGCGGGCATCCAGCAGATCCGTTATGCCAAGTTTATCTTTGAGCCACCCGGCGTTGATGCTGTTTATCTGCATCAAGCCATAATCCCCGGTAGAACTGCACGCCGCCGGGGTAAAGCCGCTCTCGACCTGCATGACGGCATAAGCCAGTTCCAAGGGCACATCGTAGAGGTCGCACATTTTCTCCGTGTAGGACTGTAGTTCCGCATCCAGCGGCACCTGATATGTAACCGGCTCATACGGAACCGGGTCCTGACGAACGCATTCAACCTGCTCGATCTCGGCCATCACTGGTACCGTAACCAGCGTTTCAACCGGCGGCTTCTGCTGGAAAGCGAACGCCGCGGCGATGTTTCCGACCACCAGAAGCTGCGCCGCTGCCGCCGCTGCCAGCGGCACGAGCGTTTGTGCTTTCATCCTCCCGCACCTCCTCCAAAAGACCAAAACGTTCCATCGCATACCGCCGGGGCACCCGGCCGGGAAACGTGAGGTTTCCCCTTGCTTCCAGCTCCTGATTCATCTGCTGGATGTACTTATATGCCCGGGACTTGCCACAGCCAACCAGTTCCGCAACCTCTGCACAACCGATGAAATACGACTCTTTGCTCACGACTGCCGTCCCCCTTTCGAAAAACGCATATTGTTCATTGCCACATTCAGGTCGTTGGCCAAACGCATGATTTCGTCCCATTCGGCTTGCTCGCTCTCAGCGATCTGGCCATCTGCGGCGATTTCTACCATTGCCTCCCGCTTTGCACAGAAGCGCTGAACCGCCGCCAGAACGCCCAGCACGGCTTCCGGCAGGTCTTTCAACTGGATCTCAGGCACGACCCGTTTGCCGAGATCTGATGTCAACCGCAGATGCTGCACGGCCAGATATGGAGCTTGATATACATCACACATGGCGCTCGCTACGTCGCTGGGCACTGGACGCTGGCTCTGCTCATAGTCCCGCAGGCTGTCAACCGACACGTTCAAAAGCTGCGATGCTTTTTCCTGCGTAAAACCAGCAGATTTCCGCGCATTTTTGTAAATATTCTGGCTTTCAATCGCCATTTTTCCACGCCATCCTTTCTGGTATACTTGAGATGTAGGTTAGCTCCGGTAAGCCACCCCGCTGATGTTCAGGCACTTTTCGATTGCGCCCTGGACGTTCTCGGACGGCACCAGCACACCATTGACGACTTGGCTGATATGCGAGCGAGAAAAGCCCGTTTCCTTTGCCAGTTCCGTAACGGTCATATCGTCATGGTCGATCATGGCCTTCTTGACAGCCACGCACCAATCCGGCATCGTAGTCTTTTTCATGCTTTTTCTCCTTCCTAACAAAGATTTATCTAACAAGTGTATTGAACACTTGTTAGATTTCTGATAAAATGAAAGAGCCAGTACCCACCATTCAACGCGTTCCCCTGTCGTTAAGCGAAGCTGTCATGGGAGCGGCGCTATAACTGCACAGCATCCAACTTGCGGCTGTTGTCCGCTATGCTTTGCAGCGGCGCTTGTCTTTAGGAGGTCAACGTTCATGGTTCGTATTGCGTGGTACGAATGAACCCCTTTGCTGAGAGGTTCTGGGGGAACGCGCTGAATGGTAAGCGCTGTACCCTTTCACTTAACATTTGTTCTGTACAAGTGTATTATAATCCATCAATTGCAACGTTTCAAGCTGTTTGAGCATCAATTGATGGATTTTGTGAGGATACACAAAATGACAACCGAAAATTTGTATGATTCTATCGCCCTTGCGGAAAACATCAAAATTCAGGCAAAGGCACGCAATATCCAGCTGAAGGATATGTACGCCGAACTCGGAATGAGCAAAGGCGTTCTTTCCAACTTGCGAACCGGCCGCATGATTGCCGCCGACAGTCTGGCGCGCATCGCTGACTACTTGGACTGCTCCATGGACTTCCTTATGGGGCGCACCGTTGACCCCGCTGTGCAGCGTATGGAGTTAACAGATGAAGAACGCCAAAAGGTTACGGATTTCCTGCAGTTCATTCTGAGCCAGCGGAAATAATGCTCAGAGCCGCTCAGATGGCTCTATTTTGCGTTTTCTCTTCTCCCGCATGGAATTTGCCGCCCGGCAGGATATGCGGCTCAAATCGCTTCTCTGTGGACGTTTGTTCGATTTGGTGAAATCAGCCATCAATGACGAAGTGCGCGCCCTCGGTGATAAGCACCGTCCCGCGATGCTCGTCATTGACGATGGTTGTCCGTTTGCCGATGTACTCAGCTGGCAGTTCGCCCCGCTTCACTCGTTCAAGGTTGTACGGAGATGCTTCCCAACGTCCCTTGTAGGACTCTGGGATCTTGCGCCACTCCGCTTTTGTGTAGTGACGCATCAGGTCTGCCCCCATTCTTCCCCATTCAGTTCCATCCAGCCGTAGGGGTCGCAGTACCACCAGCTGGATGCACCATCCTCGGTGAGCCGCACGATATCGGACACGCTCATGCTGTGGCCAGAGAAATCAACGGGTCGATTCGACCCGTTGAAGAGTGCGAACAGGCGAAGAAGCATCCTGCCCACTTCCGGGACAGACGGAATCTCACCGCCGTATACCCGGCGGTAGTTCTCCCGGTGGATGCCGCCCAGCTGTGCGGCCTGATCGGATGCCATGAACCGCAGTTTTACCTGCTCCATGGTGTCCTCTTTCAGCTGGTAGATCTCATACTTCATGTGAATCTTCCTTTCCTTGGTTTGCGGTGTTGGTTCCCGCGACCATCTTCGTGATGCCACGAAAATGGTTTCGGCCGATACCGGCGGCCATCATCAGGCGGGTTATTCTTTCCAGTTGCGGCCTGCACCAATCGATGCATCCCGGATAGAGAGGATTTTGTTCTTTCCTGTGCGAGTGCTGCGGAACTCCTGCATCGCTTCCCGAAAGGCATCGTCTTCAGCCAGTTCCCACGACTCAAAGTGGTAATACCGAATCTCGCCATCCTCGGCCTGATATTTAATTTCAATGTTCACGGCTCAAGCCTCCTCGATCTCCACGCACTTGATGCTGTTGCGAAGGTACTTTCGCCCCCGGAGTGCTTCGCAAGCGGCGCACAGGTCATCGACCTTGCACCGCAAGAGGATGTCCTCAATCTCGCTGCTCCCCTGCCGGTTATCGTATGCAGCCTTAACGACCGCTGCTCGGTCATCATCCAGCAGGATGGTCACGCTGGCTTCGCCTTCCTCGCCCTTCGCGCGGATGTCGTAGGTGAAAATGACATTCTTCATGGTTTAGGCTCCTTTCTCACAGCTTGCGCAGGTTCGCATACTGGCGAAACAGGTCTTGGACGTATGCTCTGTGGATGGTCGAGCTGAACCACATCTCTGCATTCCGGCCCGATCGAACCGGCGGGATCCATCCGGCCATTTCCACCACATCCGCATCGTAATCATTGGGATTTTGTTTGATTGTCGCCGCCAGCACCCTCAGAACCCGTGCGATGCCGTACTTTTGCACCATGTCCTTTGCATTTATGCGGGTCATTTCGACGGCAAGCGTTTCCAGCTTGTCACGCTCGGCAAACCATTCCTCCCGATTTTGGACCGGAATAGCGGTCAGCTGCTTCATAAGTTCTTTGTCGAACATCCTTCATTCCTCCTTTGGATCCAGCCGGAAAGCATTGAACATCCAATGGCCTTCCCCATCGCAGACGCTTTCTACCGTGCAGAGGTTGTCGAGCGCAATGCTCATCGGCGAGCCGTATGTGCCACGCACTCACAGGCCCGCCTTCTCTGCCAGCGTCCAGAAGTAGTTCACCTCAATGCCAGGATTCTTCAGCTGAGGCGGCATGTGCTTTGTAAAAGCCGCCCGGATGAAGTTCTCACACCATTCAACCTTGATGTTTTTCATGCTTCGGTCTCCTCGCTTTTGGCTTTCTGCTCGAGATCAAGCAGTTCGTTGTAAATCCTTTCGGCCTCGTCGCTAGTCAGGTTGAACTGCTCGATCAGGTCAGGAAGGGCATCTGCCCTCCAGCCCCCTTCATAGAGAGAAGCTGCTGTGTACTGGGTGCCGTACTCCTCCTGTCCGCCGCAGCGGAGACCATCGCGCCAGTTCTCGTAATCGGTCTCTGTCATGCTCAGCATCATCGTTTAGCCCTCCTCAACGACCCATCCGGCACAATAGCCGGGATCGCGAAGCCTTGCCTTTGCAAGTGCTTCATCGAATGTCCGGGCACGAACCCGGACAGGCGGCAGGTCGCCGCCCACGATTTCCCATGTAGCCATGGGTGCTATAAATCTCTCCATGTTGTTTTTCCTTTCTGTCTAACAGGTGAATGAATCATTTGTTAGATATATTATAATCTCACAAAAGTGAGATATCAATACGATATTCTCATTTTTGTGAGATTCATGCTTTTGCACAAAAAGGTGGTGTTCTATTTGTTGTTTTGGGAACGTTTTTATCGGATGTGCGAAATCCGCGGAACAAAGCCAAATCCGCTTGCCAAAGAGCTTGGCATCTCATCTGGAGCCGTCACACGCTGGAAGAATGCAGAAGATCCTCCGTCTGGAAAAACGCTCATGCTGCTTGCGGACAAACTGGATTGTTCCGTTGATTACCTGCTTGGCCGCACCGATGATCCTGTTCTTCATCAATTGGATTCGTCCTCGTCATCAGCCATATAACGCGCGCACCCGCGCTGATGATGACGAAGTCATCTAATCTTATTCTTAATCTTAATCTTATTCTTGGCTTTTTTGGGCTTCTCTGGGTTTTGTTGGGTTATTTTGGGTTTCGTTGGGTTTCGTTGGGTTTTAAAAAAACCCAGAAAAACCGACTGGGTTTTTTCGATTTTGAAAAAAGCGGGGCTTATGCCCCGCCGGAAACCACCTTGGAGATAACAAGCCTCCCGGCGAATCGCTGAAACTTTTCCGGCGAGCGGAACAGCTTCTCGAAATAGGCTGCATCTTCTTCCCGCAGATCCGTGAAGTCCTCCGCCGAAAGTCCAACTACCAAGAACGTGCCGGCAATGATGTCGTAGGGCTTACCGTTTTGGTATAAGGCTCTGTTCAGTTCGAGCCCGCAGCACTTGCCCTCCTCATTGCAGATCAGGCCGACCGGGCGGCGTTCATCCGGGTAAATCACCTCAATATAGCCGCCCACGAGGCTCTGCAGGCTTGCAAGTTCGTTGGCAACGTCAATGCGTTCCGGGGCTTTGCCCGGCTCAATTTTCAGTGCTTTCATGGCTTAATTCTCCTTTCTTGCTTTCAGCGGTTCGCCATTCCATGCCACACAGTACGGGTGTGCATCCAGATCAGTGCCGTGCATCCAGCCGCCCTGCACAGCCATTGCGGCTTCCACCCGGTACGATTCCCGGGTGTGGCTCCGCTTGACGTTCTTGTACAGAGCCCCGCCGTGGGACTTCTGGAACGCTTTGGCTTCATCCTCGGTCTTAAAAAACTTGTTGCAATACATAGTCAATCCTCCTGTGTTTCAAAGGTGTTGGTTTCGGTCATGCTATTGTGGTTCAATCCTCCTTTCTGTTCAGCTGGTACCCAGTGCCGCGATAGCTGATGATGTACCGGTGATCCGGCGTGCGGAACACCTCAATGCGCTTCTTGTCCACGTTCTTGATGCCCAGTTTCCGGCGAATGAACGGAACGGCAATCTTGATGGTTTGGGCGTTGGTCATGTCCTTATTCTGGCGGCTCGGGCATTGTGCATAGCGGCGCATCCGTACCTTGCTAACGGCTTCCGCATCCGCTTCTGTGCCATAGAACTTGTTGGAATCTCCATATCCATTCACTTCGTAGAAGCGCTGGCTGCTGACCGGCTCCAGGCGGTTATTCCAAATCGTGTTGACGCAGTAAGCTACATCCCGACGTACGTTCTCTTTCCCGGCCACACGGCCGACAAACAATTCCGTTCCCTGCTTATCCCAGCCATCGGAAAAGGTTCGAAGCAGAACTCGAATTATCTCCGTACCGTTGGTCAGATCAACCTTGGCGGTTTCACCTTGGCTCCCACTCATGCTTGCTGTGTTGAAGTGATATCCACGCGCCAAGTACTTGCTTACTTCAGCAGTGAACATTTTGTTGATGTCTGCATACGTCATAATCGAATCCCCCTTATCGAACAATTGTACAACCGGCGTATTTAAAGTTCTTTGCCGCCACTGCAACTTCGGACAGATGCTTTGCAAACTCTGCTACTCTCTCCGGGTTTGCTTCCGGGCAACTGGCCGAAATGCTAATCTGCACCTTTTCGCCTGAAACCAAGCCAACTTCGATGCACTCATCCAGCGTGTCAATCTGCTTTGTGAAATCATGCATCGCCCGGCTCAATTCGCTGTATTTTACTGTTCTCATTGTCCTGTCCTCCATTGGCTCTTGCAATCTAACAAATGTTTGATTGTGATTATATAATAATCCAACACTTGTTAGAGGACAAGACCGCAAAGTAAACATTTGTTAGATTTCAGCACCGTGCACAAGATTCTTAGAAGAAAGCTGGTAAAACGTATGACGGTTACAGTACAACGCATCGTCGATCTGACCGAACACTATGGCACATCAGGCGCTTTTATAGCGCGCCTATGTGGGAAAAGTCGTTCCCTGATTGCTGGTTGGAAGGACGGTAAGGCAACTCCAACGGATGCAGACCTTTCTATCATTGCGGACCTCTACGGGGTGTCCGTGGCCTACCTGCGCGGCGAGGTAGACGCCCCTGCATCAAACGTCAAAAATGCTATGCAGCAACAACTTATGGACAGTGTACAAGGCCTGACCGATGATGAAATGCGAAAGGTTATAGAATACGTTCGCTTCCTGAAATTTCTGGATGCAGAACAAAAGGCAGACCCCCAATAAGGGAGCCTGCCCATGCTGAAGGATGCGTTACTGCTCCTTCAGCTGCCCGATGTACTCAAGCACCTGCCGGATCTGTTCAGGGGGTAAATCCTTGATTTCGTCCCGCAGAACTTCATCCAGCACTTCTCCGTGCTTCGGGTGTTCATCCGATGCTGCCATGTGCCATCACTCCTTCCCGGCTTACAGATAGGCCATTGAAAGAGTATGACATCTGTACTTTGCATTTCCAGCTTTTGGAAACATATACCAATGCTCGTGATAAAATAACAGGAAAGGTTATGGTGTGATATGGGATTCAGGTATAGAAAAAGCATTCGGCTTGGTGGTGGGTTCCGCATCAATATTTCTGGTAGCGGTGTTGGATACTCATGGGGTGTTCCCGGGTATCGAATCGCCAAAACAGCGAACGGAAAAATCCGGCAAACCGTCTCCATCCCGGGAACCGGATTGAGTTATTCGACCGAGGAATCCATTTATAAATCTGCACGAAAAAGCGCTCTAAAAGAAGAACCATATACAGATACGGAAGTTATTCAATCTACCGACCGCGCAGACTATAAAGATTCCGACTTCAAGGCGCTTATGAAGCGAATCAACCGGGTTTGCTTTCTCAATAAAGCCTCACTTATCGTTGGGGCCATCGGCCTGCTCGCTTTCATCGTTCTTCATACACCGCAGCGGCTTTTCCTGACCATTTTATCATTCATCGTATTTCTCTATGCCCACTATATTGCTCCTGTAAATTTGGAATACGACTTCACCGATGAACAGTTTGATGCCTACGAAGAATGGTATAACGCCTGGCGTAAATTATTTGCCTGTGATGCCGTTTTCTATGTACCCGAAACCCACACCAACAGCAGCGCAAAAAAGAATGGCGGTGCCGAGAAAACCGTATCCGAAGAAAAAGCTCTCGGAATGCCTGCACTCCCCTATTTTCTCAGAACAAATGTGCCTGTTTTTTCGGCCGCTCTGAATAAGAAGGAGTCCATTTATATTCTCCCGGATAAGGTGTTCTATCTCCACAATAGCAAAATCAGCGCATACGACCTTTCGGAGGTCTCTTTCAATGTCGATTCTGTCAACTGTGTCACGGATCAGGAGCATCTACCGGCGGATAGCAAGGTGGTCAAAGAAACTTGGCTCCGAGTAAACGCCGATGGTTCTCCTGACCGGCGCTATAAGAACAACAAAAAATGCCTTGTTTGCGAATATGGCAGACTGCGAATCCGCTCTGACAGCGGACTAAATATTTATTTTCTGCTTAGCAATTCCGACAACGTAGACCAGTTCAAGGCAATTCTTCCACAATAAAAAAAGACCCCGGCCATTATAAAAATGGTCGGGGATTTATAAACTCTCCAGGAGGTATATTCGATGCCCTGCTATAAAGACGAGAAGCTTGGCACTTGGTACTGCCAATTCTATTACACAGACTTCACAGGAGTTAAGAAACAGAAGCGTAAACGTGGCTTCAAAACCCGGCGTGAAGCATTGGAATGGGAGCGAGAATTTCAACTCAAAAAATCCAAGAACTGTGATATGACATTGTCCAGTTTTGTTGATTTATATTTTACCGATATGAAAGGCAGGCTTCGCGATTCCACGATTGACAATAAGCGGCAAATTTTTGACACAAAAATCATTCCATATCTCGGGAAACGAAAAATGGATGAAATCACCGCCATGGATATCCGCGAATGGCAGAAAACTGTAAAAAAAGCAGGCGAGGACACTGGCCTCCCGTATGCTGAAACATATCTATTGACCATCCACTCCCAGCTAAATGCGCTTTTCAGCTATGCACAAAAAATGTACCAGCTTCCTAAAAACCCTTGTTCCATTGCTGGGCCTATGGGTTCATCTGTCACCGAAGAAATGTTGATTATCACAAAAGACCAGTATGATATTCTTCGAAAGCAGTTTCGCAATGAAGCATACCTGTTAGCTTTTGATGTTTTATTTTGGTCCGGGTGTCGCGAAGGCGAAATGCTGGCGCTCCAGCCAAAAGACTTGACCGATACCGATGAGCTAAAAATTTATAAAACATATCGCAGAAAAAACGGACAAGATATTCTCGGTCCCACCAAGAACAGTAAAAAAGGAGGCAACCGGAATGTGCCCATCCCCCATTGGCTGGCAGAAGAATTCCGTTCCTACTGCTCCAAACTGTACGGCCTAACCCCCGATGAACGAGTGTTTTACATGACCTGCACATCACTTAACAAGGAGTTGACCCGCTGCACCAGAATCGCCTCTTTGCCGGACATTCGCGTACATGATCTGCGACACAGCCACGCTTCCCTTTGCATCGAACTTGGATACTCTGCCCTGCTTGTTGCCAAGCGTTTGGGCGACACCGTTCCGGTAGTTATGAAAACATACGCCCACCTGTACCCAAACAAGCAAGCCGAACTTGTCTCCAAGCTGGAGGACCTTGCCGCCCCTGAAAATGAGGATTCCGGTTACTTGGGAAGCTTATAGTATCACCCCACTGTCAGGCAACAGCGCCCTATTCCCGATAATGTCACGGTCGTTTCTTAATGTCAATAATGTCAAAAAGACCCCTGAAAGTTTCGATTTCTCGTCACTTTCAGGGGTCTTTCAAATTATTCTCAAATGTTAAACCGCGAAGACTCGTTGAATTATAATTCAGACCGTTTTTTCGTGGCTTAATGTCAAACTAATGTCACGGCGCATTTTTTCTTTCGATTATACTCGTAGCATCGTTAAAAGTTTGCGTCATTCCATTATTCGAGCTCAATGGTTGCAGGCGGCTTACCGGTGCAATCGTAGAACACGCGATTGACGTGCTTGACTTCGTTGACGATGCGGCTGGTAACAGTGCCCAGAACATCCCACGGCATATCGTAGCTTTCTGCGGTCATGAAGTCGGTGGTGGTCACGGCGCGCAGCGCAACGGCGTAGTCGTAGGTGCGCTCGTCGCCCATAACGCCAACGCTGTGCATATTGGTCAGTGCAGCGTAATACTGGCTGATTTCCTTATCGAGACCGGCCTTGGCGATTTCTTCGCGCCAGATGGCGTCAGCGTCCTGCACGATAGTGACCTTCTCGGGGGTCACCTCGCCGATGATGCGGATGCCCAGACCGGGGCCGGGGAACGGCTGACGGCTGACCAGATACTCAGGCAGACCCAGCTCACGGCCGGCCTGACGAACCTCGTCCTTGAACAGGTTACGCAGAGGCTCCACCAGTTCCTTGAAGTCCACAGTATCGGGCAGACCGCCCACGTTGTGGTGACTCTTGATGACGGTGGACTCGCCGCCCAGACCGCTCTCCACCACGTCGGGGTAAATAGTGCCCTGTGCAAGGAAGTCTACCTTGCCGATTTTTTTGGCCTCTTCCTCAAACACGCGGATGAACTCTTCGCCGATGATCTTGCGCTTGCGCTCCGGCTCGGTGACGCCCTTCAGCTTGCTGAAGTAGCGGTCGCGGGCATCCACACAGATGAAGTTGATGTCAAAGCCGTTGGCATTGCCCGGGCCAAAGACAGAGCAGACCTCTTCCTTTTCGTTCTTGCGCAGCAGACCGTGATCCACGAACACGCAGGTCAGCTGCTTACCGATGGCCTTTGCCAGCATAGCGGCCAGCACGGAGGAATCCACGCCGCCGGACAGGGCGCACAGCACCTTGCCCTCGCCGATGCGCTCCCGCAGAGCCTTGATGTTGTTCTCTACGAAGGAATCCATCTTCCAGTCGCCGGAGCAGCCGCAGACATTGTACACGAAGTTGCGCAGCATCTTCTTGCCCTCGGCGGTGTGCAGCACCTCCGGGTGGAACTGCACCGCATACAGACCCTTTTCGGCATTTTCAACGGCTGCCACAGGGCAGTTTGCGGTGTGGGCAGTGATCTGGAAGCCGGGAGCCGCCTGCTCGATGTAGTCGTTGTGGCTCATCCAGCAGATGGTAGAGGGCTGCACATCGGTGAACAGCTTGCTCTCGGTGTTCACGAACACCTCGGTCTTACCGTACTCACGCTCGGGAGCGCGGCAGACATGACCGCCCAGCAGGTGCATCATCAGCTGGCTGCCGTAGCAGATGCCCAGCACAGGCACGCCCCAGCTGAAGATTTCGGGGTCGATGGTGGGAGAATCCTCCAGATAAACGCTGTTGGGGCCGCCGGTGAAGATGATGCCCTTGGGATTCTTGGCCTTGATGACCGAAAGATCGGTTTTATAGGAATAGATCTCGCAGTAGACATTATTTTCTCGGACGCGGCGGGCAATCAGCTGATTGTACTGTCCGCCAAAGTCCAGCACGATGACAGTTTCATGCTGCATGATGTTTTCCTCCATTTTTAAGTGTGTTTCTACAGATAATTTTAGTATAGCACATCTCACAACAAAAAGCGACAGTTTTTGTGAAGTTTTCTGTCATTTCATTCTGCGGATCGGATGTCGCAGCACGGTTTTCAGCTTCTCCGGTGCGGTGCGGCGCGGGTCGCCCAGATAGATCTCGTGATGGAAGCGTGTGTCTGAAAAATCCGAGCAATATCCCTGTTCCGCTGCAAACGCATCCAGCTGCCGCAGGGTCCCCGGCTCGGTGTCATAGGAGCCGATGTGCATACACTGCACGCACAGGCCTTCATCATAGGTAAAAAATTCCACCTTAGAAAAGTCTTTTTTCTTTTTGGTAGTGGCCTCCTGCACTGCCCAGTCAAATTCGGCACGGGTGACAAATTCCGGCAGACGGATCATAGAGGTCCAGATAAAGGTCTCCTTGTTGGAAAAATCCACACCCTCTGCCCCGGGCTGATGCCACAGTCCCTCCAGCGGCGGAACAACATATTCGAAATAGCCGTCTATCTTATGGCTGCCCTTATAGCTCATTTTGATAGTAAATGCAATGCCGTACAGCAACTCCAGCGCTGCTTTGTATTCCCCTGCCGGGTCGTTGGGGTCGCCCTTGCCATGTACCGCCACAAAATTCATCGCAGGAACGGTGATGATTTGCGGTTTCTTCGGCGGGAGGTAAAATTCTTTATATTCCTTCTTATAGTCAAATGGCATCCTTCTTTTCTCCTTCCAACAGCTCACGCTGTTTCTTTTTGCTAAAGCCGCCCAGCACAAGCCGATAAGATTTTTCCAGCATCTCCCGCAGCAATGCGTCCGGCACATTTCCCTCTGCTTTTACGGAGTTCCAATGCACCTTATTCATATAGTAGCCCGGAATGATATCTTCATACTGTCGGCGCAGAAAATCGCCCTCGGCGGGGCCCAGCTTGCAGGTGATATACACCGGCTTTCCCGTGGCATCATCCAGACAGACGGCTGCAAACATTTTGCCGCCGATGTGGTATCTTATCCAGTTCCACTCTGCCTGTAAGTCTTTGGTAACGCCAGGCTTTTGCAGAAGTTCCGTGTCGATCCAGCTGTATTTCATGGCAGCACCTCCGTTTTTCTCAGTATAACTGATTTGGAGGCACTTGTAAACGAAAAGTTGTTGGTTTTTACTTATAATACGTCAATTCTGAAAAATCGGCGGCAAAAAGAGCCATCCGCTCAGAAAACCTGAGAGAATGGCTCTTGCATTAAATGTTATGATCAGATGGAAATGGTGTTGCACACGTCCACCAGCACGGGGTCAAGACTCTTGGTCATCTCCAAAGCCTCGTCCACGGGGTAGTCCACCAGCTTCTCACCCTTCATGCCGACGATGCGGTTATACTTGCCCTGCTCCAGCAGGCAGACAGCCTGATAACCCATGGCAGAAGCATTCACGCGGTCGCGCAGGGTGGGAGAACCGCCACGCTGCACATGACCCAGAATGGTTGCGCGGGAATCGATGCCGGTGCGTGCCTGGATCTCGTTGGCGATCTCCTGTGCATGACCCACGCCCTCAGCCACAATGATGATAAAGTGACGCTTGCCGGTCTTCTGGGTCTCGGCGATCTTATCCAGAATGTCGCGCTGCATATCGAATTCCTTCTCGGGCAGCAGCACAGCCATAGCGCCGGAGGCGATGGCCACGTTCAGAGCGATGTAACCAGCGTTGCGGCCCATGACCTCGACCACACTGCAGCGGTCGTGGCTCTGGGTGGTGTCGCGCAGCTTGTCGATCATTTCCAGCGCGGTGTTCATGGCGGTATCGTAGCCGATGGTGTAATCGGTGCAGCCGATATCGTTATCAATGGTGCCGGGCAGGCCGATCATGGGGATGCCGCGGTGTGCCAGTGCGCGGGCACCGCGGTAGGAGCCGTCGCCGCCGATAACGACCAGCGCATCAATGCCCAGCTCGCGGCACTTTTCAGCGCCCTTATCCTGACCTTCCTTGGTCTTGAACTCCAAGCAGCGTGCCGTATACAGAATGGTGCCGCCAGCAGAGATGATATTAGAAACGCTGCGCAGGTTCATTTCAAAGCACTCGCCGTTCAGCAGGCCGTTGTAGCCGCGCTGAATGCCGATCATACGGAAGCCCTTGTGCAGGCCGGTGCGTACCACAGCGCGCACAGCAGCGTTCATGCCGGGAGCATCACCACCGCTTGTAAGCACGCCAATCGTTTTGATTTGCTTTTCCATACGAGAGATTCCCTCCAATTTACAGTTCAGTTCTTCATTTACCCTTTTGCCTGTACCCTCTTCTTCCAGAAACAGGCCAGTTGCTTTGCAACAGCTTTGATTCGCCTTTAATGATTATAGCACACCATCCAGACAAATTTCAATAGGGTTTTGAGACTTTATGCAATTCCATGCGGTACAAAATAATGACGGTACATCGCATTATTTTGCAATTTGTACCACTTGGAAAAATTGAAATCGTCCCATGCGGTGCCATTCGTGCACAAATATGTCATTTTGTTGCAACGTTTTCTGCGCCCAGCAGCCGCTCCAGCTCTTTGAAGAAGAGCGGATGCCCGGAAGTGTACAGTCGGCGCGGTGCGGCCAGCTTCTGCTTGGTATCTTCCAGATACAGGATCACCGGGATATCGCCATCAAAGATCTCCAGCAGGTTCACCACTTTATCGTACTGGGGGCAGCTGCGGGACGGCAGACGGATGAATACACGCCGGGCAGCTGTTTTGACAGGGTCCGGGCGGCCTTTATCCAAGCGGGTCGGGTCGTAGCTGTCAATGGGCAGAATGCTGTCTGCCAGCAGCTTGGAGGCTTCATCCTCCCGCACGGAAAGCCGGCCATCGATGACCACAACAGCGTTTTCCTGAATGGCATCCCGGAACCTGTCCAGCACCTTGGGGAACACGATGACCTCCATGGTGCCGGTCAGATCCTCCACACTGGTAAAGGCCATCATGCTGTTGGATTTTGTCGTCATCATGCGGTTTTTGACTACTGCACACACGATACGCACCTTTTCGCCGTCCTGCACATGGGCATCCTCGCCAGTGAGGTCTTTGATGGTGTGGGAGCCGATGCGGGCAGATTTTTCCCGGTAAGCGTCCAGCGGATGGCCGGACAGGTACAGGCCGCTGACCTCTTTTTCTTGTTGCAGCAGCTCGGCAGGGGTGTACTCTGCCAAGGGGCGGATCTCGTAGACGTCCTCCTGCGGGCTTTGCTGCACTTCCCCGCTCATCACGGAGAACAGATCCAACTGCCCTTCCAGATTGCGGCGAGAGTCGGTCTCGATACTCTTGAGGATGCCCTCTACCGCCTCCACCATGCTGTGACGGTTGGAGCCGAAGCAGTCAAAGGCACCGGCTTTGATCAGGCTTTCCACCGCGCGGCGGTTCAACTCACTGCCGTGCATCCGCTTGCAGAAATCATAAAGGCTTGTGTAGGGCTTTTCCTTACGCTCGGTGACTGCGTTTTCGATGAGGTTGCGGCCTACGTTTTTCACGGCGTTCAGCCCAAAACGGATCTGTCCGTTATCATCGGCGGTAAAGCCGCCGTTGGAAATATTTACATCCGGCGGCAGCACCTTGATGCCCAAACGGGCGCACTCGCCGGAATACTCAATGACCTTATCCGTATTATCCAGCACGCTGGTCAGCAATGCTGCCATGAACTGGCTGGGGTAATGGCACTTGAGGTAAGCGGTCTGGAAAGCCACATAGGCGTAGCAGGCCGCATGGCTCTTGTTGAAGGCGTAGGACGCAAAGCTGGACATCTCGTCGTAGATCTGGTTTGCCACCTGCTCCGGGATACCGTTGGCAACGCAGCCGGGGCATTCGTGGCCGGGCTCGGTGCAGCCATGCACAAAATGCTCCCGCTCTGCCTCCATGACGGCATGCTTCTTTTTGCTCATGGCGCGGCGGACGTTATCTGCCTGCCCGAAGGAGAAGCCTGCCAGCTCCCGGAAGATCTGCATGACCTGCTCCTGATAGACGATGCAGCCGTTGGTCACATCCAAGATGTGCGCCAGCTGCGGGGTCTTGTAGCTGATCTTGTCCGGTTCGTGCCGGTTGCGCAGATAGGTGGGAATGGAGTCCATGGGGCCCGGACGGTACAGGCTGATCAGAGCGATGACATCTTCAAGGTTCTGGGGCTGCAAGCCCACAAGCACCTGTTTCATGCCGGAGGATTCCAGCTGGAACACACCCTCGGTATCGCCCTGCCCCAGCATTTTATAGGTATCCGGGTCGTCATAATCCAGCTTGCGGATGGAGAACTCCGGGTGCTGCTTTTGCACGGCAGTTTCTGCATCCCGGATGACGGTCAGGGTGCGCAGCCCCAGAAAGTCCATCTTCAAAAGACCCAGCTCTTCGATCTCGGTCATGTTGAACTGGGTCACCGGCAGGCCGTCGTTGGTGGCAAGCGGCAGATAATAATCCGTCGGCTCCGGCGTAATGACCACGCCTGCCGCGTGGGTGGAGGCGTGCCGGGGCATGCCCTCCACCTTCAGTGCGGTGTCGATGAGTTCGGTCACCTGCGGGTCGGTATCGTAGAGCTTTTTCAGCTCGCTGGAAACCTCCAATGCCCGCTTGAGGGTCATTTTCAGTTCCATGGGCACAAGCTTTGCTACCACGTCCACCTGCTGGTATGGAATACCCATCACGCGGCCCACGTCCCGGATGGCGTTGCGGGCTGCCATGGTACCAAAGGTGACGATCTGCGCCACATGATCCGCACCGTATTTGCGGTTGACGTAGTCGATGACCTCCTGTCGGCGCTCGTAGCAGAAGTCCACATCGAAATCCGGCATACTGACGCGCTCAGGGTTCAAAAAGCGCTCGAAGATCAGGTTATAGCGGATGGGGTCGATATCCGTAATGCCCACGCAGTAAGCGGCAATACTACCCGCGCCGGAGCCGCGTCCCGGCCCCACCGGGATGCCCTGACTTTTTGCAAAATTGATGTAGTCCCATACGATGAGGTAGTAGTTGGTATACCCCATGGTCTTGACCACGCCGATCTCGTATTTCAGGCGGTCGATGTTAGCCTGCGGCACGTCCGGGCCGTAGCGGCGTTCCAAGCCGTCCCAGCAGAGTTTTTCAAAGTAGGCCTGATTATCCATGCCGTCCGGGGCTTTGTAGTAAGGGATCTTGGTGTGACCGAACTCAAAGTCAAAATTGCACTGCTCGGCGATCTTTGCCGTATTGGCGCAGGCTTCCGGTACCATGGAGAACAGCTCGTACATCTCGTCTGTGGTCTTGACGTAGAATTCATCAGTCTGGAACTCCATACGATCGGCGTCCTGAATGGTCTTGCCGGTCTGGATGCACAGCAGGATGCTCTGCATCTTGGCGTCCTCTTTGCGTAGATAATGGGCGTCGTTGGTGGCTGCCATGGGGATGCCGGTCTCGCGCGAAAGTTTGATGAGTTGCGGCAGAACGGTGGAATCCTCTTTCAGGCCGTGATCCTGCAATTCGATGTAGTAATTCTCTGCACCGAATAGATCCCGGTACCACAGCGCAGTCGCCTTTGCGCGCTCGTAGTCCCCTGCCAGAATGGCCTGCGGGATCTCGCCTGCAAGACAGGCCGAAAGGCAGATCAGTCCCTCATGGTATTGCTCCAAAAGCTGCTTATCCACACGGGGCTTGGAGTAAAAGCCCTCCACAAAACCGGCAGAGACCATTTTGATCAGGTTCTTATAGCCGGTCTCGTTTTTGCACAGTAAAATCAGGTGGTTATTGCCGTCTATTTTATTTACCTTATCAAAGCGGGTGCGGGTGGCAACATACACTTCGCACCCGATGATGGGCTTGATACCCGCCTTTTTGGCGGCCTTATAAAACTGCACACAGCCGTACATTACGCCGTGGTCGGTGCAGGCAATGGCGGTCTGTCCGCACTCCTTCACCCGCTCCATCAGCTGGTCGATGCGGCAGGCACCGTCCAGAAGGCTGTATTCCGTATGGATATGCAAATGGGCAAAGGGACGGGTATTTGCGGTGGGTTCACTCATTGTACTGCCTCCTGTCCCTCCTGCTGGCGCTGGCGCAGATTTTCCGCCAGTGCTTCCAGCTTTTTCATCCGGTGTGATAAGCCGGATTTGCTCACTGCCGGGTCAAAGCAGCCGCACAGCGCGGTAAGCGAAAGATCCGGGTATTGCAGACGCTTGGCTGCTGCCTGCTGCAGCACCTCCGGCAAGGTCTCCAGTGCGTGCTGTTCCTGCAAATAGCGGATGGCTTTCAGGGTCTGGGCGTTCGCCCGCGCCGTTTTGCCAAGGTTTGCGGTATCGCAGTTGGTCTGCCGGTTGGTCTGATTGCGCACCTGCTTGAACGCCTTGAGCACACTGATCTGGGTCGCAGCATCCGCAGCACCCATAAAGCGAAGTAAGCGCTCCACATTGGCACCGGTCTTGACGTAGATCAGGTTCACGCCGTTGCGGCGGGTGCGGTGGGGCGCAAACTCGTGCTCAGCCAGCAGCGCTTCAAAATCCCGGGCGAGATTCGTCCGGGAGGTGAGAAATTCCAGGTTATATTCCTTTTGCGGGTCGGTGACCGTGCCACTGCACAAAAAGGCCATGGCGATATAGGCGCTGACGCAGGTCTGACAACGGATGAGCCCGGGGTCGATCTGCAAGCTGGTCTCCCTGCCGGTGGTGCCGAACAGTTCATGCAGGCGGGTGACCTGCTCCGCATCGCGGATGTTGAACTCGTACAGCACACCGCTGACGCGGGGCTTTTCCGTGATCTCGCCCCGGATGCCGCAGCGGGCAAACAGCTGCTGCGCCAGCTGCACCGTATGGGGTTGCTCGGTTTGCAGCACAAGGCCGCGGGCATCAAAGTATTTGGCAAAGCAGGCAATACCATAGGCGGCTGCACGCACACAGCATTCCTTGGTGGGGCTGCGCTGCGCGATTTCCTCCCGCGCACTGGATGCAAAACTCATAGTATTTCCTCTGTTTTCAGCGCACGGCATCCCGGTGCTGCACCCCGGGCTCGTAGCCCAGAGAGGTGCAGTATTCCGCAAGCTTGCGTGCGAATGTGATGGAGCGGTGCTTGCCGCCTGTGCAGCCCACCGCAATAGTCAGCTGGCTTTTGCCTTCCTTGACATAAAGCGGCAGGGCGTACTGCAAAAAGTTCTCGTACCGGCGCAGCAGCTCCTGTGCTTCGGGGTGGCCCATGACAAAATCCACCACTTCCTGATCCAGTCCGGTCTTGTGCTTCAGTTCCGGCACATAGAAGGGGTTTGGCAGGCAGCGCACATCCAGCACAAGGTCGGCCTCCGGCGGCAAACCAAACTTGAACCCGAAGGACATAATGGTGAGACGCATGGCATTTTTTGCCCCGCCGTTTTTCATGAACAAATCGCAGATACGCTCTTTATTCTGGGAGGTGGAGAGCAGACCAGTATTGATGGTATAGTTTGCACGTTCCTTCAAGGGCTGTAAGATCTGCCGCTCCTTCAAAAAGGCATCCCGGGTAGAGATGCCCTCTGCAATGCTGATGGGGTGGCGGCGGCGGGTCTCGCTGTAACGGCGCATCAGCACATCGTCCGGCGCATCCAGAAACAGGATCTTATAGGGTGTTTTCTGCTCGTCCAGCTGCTGCAGGGCAGTCTCGATCTGTTCCCTGCTGCGGCAGCCGCGCACGTCCATGGAAAGCGCCACCCGCTCCAGCTGGTTGTCGCCCGCCTTGGAAAACGCCGTAATGCTGGGCAGCAGCCCCGCCGGGACGTTATCGATGCAGAAAAAACCGATATCTTCCAGCGCATTCATAGCCACAGACTTTCCCGCGCCGGAAAGCCCGCTGACGATCAACAGCTCCATCTGTGTTCCACACTCCCTCTATTTGCGCAGTTCAGCGGACTACGCGGATCTCTTTTTCCAGATCATAACCGGTCTTTTCCTTTACGATGGTGCGTACTTCTTCGCACAGCGCCAGCACGTCTGCGCAGGTGGCGCCGCCAAGGTTCACCACAAAGCCGCAGTGCTTCTCGCTGACGGCGGCACCGCCGTGTCGGTAGCCCCGCAGACCGCACTGGTCAATGAGGGCAGCGGCAAAAGCGCCCACCGGGCGCTTGAAGGTACTGCCTGCGCTGGGCTTATCCAGCGGCTGCTTGTCCAGCCGTTTTGCCATCAGTTCGTCCATCTTTGCGCGAATAGCCTCCGGTTCGCCTGGAGTCAGGGCAAACTGCGCCGAGAGGATACAGCCGCCGTTTTCTTCAAAAATGCTGTGGCGGTAGCGCAGGTCAAGCTCCGCTGCCGCAGCCTCCTTCACCTCGCCCTCGGCGGTGAGGTACTGCACCGTGGTCAGCACATCCTTCATCTCGCCGCCGTAGGCTCCGGCGTTCATGTAGACTGCGCCGCCCACCGTACCGGGGATGCCATAAGCAAATTCCAGTCCGGTCAGGCCGTGTTCCAGCGCCGTTTTGCACAGCGCCGAGAGCCGCACGCCCGCCCCGGCGGTGAGTTGTGTTCCGTGCACCTCCACAGCGTCCTGCATAGAAGAAATATCCAATACCGCACCATCGTAGCCCTCGTCGGCAAACAGGATATTGCTGCCGTTGCCCAGCAGATAGTACCGGACGCTTTGCGCCTTGCACAGGGCAACGGTGCGGCAAAGCTGTGCATGGTCCACCGGCTGCACGAACAGCCGCGCCGGGCCGCCGATTTTAAAGGTACAATGCGCCGCCAGCGGCTCATTTTCTTTATAAGCAATGCCTGCTGCGGTGAGCAGCTGCTTGAGTTGTTCCATAGGGTCAGGCTCCTTTTTTATCGGGAAGATCAGTCCATTTTGTCATCCAGTCCCAGCCGGATCAGCAGCTCCTTGGCTGCGTTGTAGCCCATCTTCTTCTGGCGGTTATTGATGGCTGCGGTCTCCAGCACCACAGCCAGATTGCGGCCGGGAGAGACCGGGATGCTGGTGCTGGGAATGCTGACACCCAGAATGTCGTAGTATTCGCTTTCCAGACCGGTGCGCTGGTAGTTCTTGGTGGGGTCCCACGCCTCCAGCTGCACCACCAGATCCAAACTTTCGCTCAGTTTGACAGCGCCTACGCCGTACACGCGGGCCACATTGACGATGCCGATGCCGCGCAGCTCGATGAAGTGGCGGATATTTTCCGGGGCAGTGCCCATGATCTGACGGTTGGACACCTTGCGCAGTTCCACGGCATCATCTGCCACCAGACGGTGGCCGCGCTTGACCAACTCAATGGCCAGCTCGCTTTTGCCGATGCCGCTGTCGCCAAGGATCAGGATGCCTTCGCCGTACACCTCCACCAGCACGCCGTGCCGGGTGATGCGGGGCGCAAGCTCCAGGTTCAGTACGCTGATCAGGCTGCCCATCAAAGTGCAGGTAGTCTCGTTGGAACGCAGCAGGGCAACCGCGTGCTTCTGCGCCAGTTCCTGCATCTCCGGGAAGGGCGCCAGCTCCTCGCTGCGGCAGACGATGACCGCCGGGGGCTGCTGCCGGAACAGCTGCTCCAGTGCCTCGTAGCGTTTTTCTGCCGTCAGGCCGGACAGAAAGTTCATCTCTGCCAGACCCATGATCTGCAGGCGAAGCTTATCGAAGTAATCATAATAGCCCGCCAGAAACAGACCCGGGCGGTTGACCTCGGCGATCTCTACGCTGATCTCATCCAGCGCCCGGGGGGTGTATACCACTTCCATGCTGACGCGGTCGGTCAGCGTTTTAAGCGAAACATTGAACGTACCCATCCTGGTTCCTCCTGTATCCTTTTGCCGCGCTGTGCTGCGGGCACTCTTATTCATATTATAATAAAATTCGGCGGCAAATACAACGCCCGGGGCGCTGTTTTTGTACCCACGGCGGGAAACCGACGCTGCATCGCAGCGTGTGCACAGGATTTTTACATTTTTCTTACTTTACATGGGTTTTACATTTCGGCGATTTCAGATTTTACATTGTTTTTCTATACTTAAAGCACAGGAAAAACACGTCAAGAAAAGTGAGGAAAACACTTATGACCATTTTTAATGTCTTTTCGCTGCTGGGAGGTCTGGCCCTGTTTTTGTTCGGTATGGACATCATGGGCAAGGCACTGGAAAAGCAGGCCGGCGGCCAGCTGCAGAAAATTCTCAGCAAGCTGACCGATAACCCCCTCAAGGGCTTTTTTCTGGGTCTGTGCGTGACCGCCGTAATCCAGAGCTCCAGCGCTACCACGGTTATGGTGGTAGGCTTTGTCAACAGCGGCATCATGGAGCTGCATCAGGCCATTGGCGTGATCATGGGCAGCAACGTGGGCACTACCGTGACCAGCTGGATCTTGAGTCTTTCCGGCTTGCAGGGCGACAGCCTGTTCATCCAGCTGCTCAAGCCCACTTCTTTTAGCCCTGTGCTTGCATTTATTGGCATTTTGCTGTATATGTGTAAGAGTGAGAAGAAAAAGGGCGTGGGCACCATCCTCATCGGCTTTGCTGTGCTGATGACCGGCATGACCACCATGTCCAACGCGGTGCTGCCGCTGCAGAATGAGACATGGTTCACCAGCCTGTTCACCCGCTTCTCCAACCCCCTGCTGGGCGTTCTGGTGGGCGCACTGGTCACCGGCATCATCCAGAGCTCCAGCGCCAGCGTGGGCATCCTGCAGGCGCTGAGCGCCACCGGCGTCATCACCTACGGCAGTGCCATCCCCATCATCATGGGTCAGAACATCGGTACCTGTGTGACCGCACTGCTGTCCTCTGTGGGTGCGAATAAGAACGCCCGCCGGGCTGCCATGGTGCACCTGTACTTCAACATTATCGGTGTGACCATCTTTCTGTTCGGGTTCTACGGACTCAACGCCGTCTGCCACTTTGCCTTTGTGAATACCACCATCGAGGCTTGGGGCATTGCAATCGTGCACTCGGTGTTCAACATTCTGGCCACCGTCATTCTGCTGCCCTTTGCCACCGGGCTGGAAAAGCTGGCCATCCTGACCATTCCCGATTCCCCGGAAAAAGAGGAGTTTGCGCTGCTGGATGACCGTCTGCTGAACACCCCCGCCGTGGCTGTGGAGCGTGCTCGCGCCGCTACCGCTGAAATGGCCGAGCTTGCCCGGGTGGGCGTTGTGCAGGCCATGAGCCTGACCCACGAATGGAACGACGAACTTGCCCAGAAGGTGCGGGACGAGGAGTGCCGGGTGGACCGGTACGAGGACGCACTGGGCACTTATCTGGTCAAGCTGTCCGGCCGGGAACTGAACCACACCGACAGCCAGAGCGTGAACACCCTGCTGCACACCATCAGTGATTTTGAGCGTATCAGCGACCATTCCGTCAACCTTCTGGAATCCGCCGAGGAGATGCACCAGAAGGAGATTCACTTCTCCAAGGATGCACAGGAGGAGCTGCAGGTGCTGGAGGATGCGGTGCAGGACACCCTGAGCCGCACCACCGATGCCTTCCGCAAGGGGGATCTGCACCTTGCTTCCAAGGTGGAGCCGCTGGAGGCCGTGGTCAACGAGCTGGTGCGCGCCATCAAGGCGCGGCACGTTGCCCGCCTGCAGGCCGGCAGCTGCTCTATTGAGTACGGTTTTGTGCTGGACGATCTGCTGACCAACTACGAGCGTGTATGCGACCATTGCAGCAACGTGGCAGTTGCGCAGATCGAGGTGGCACAGGACAGCTTTGACACCCACGCCTACCTGAACGATCTGCGCCACGGCAACGACACCAAGGAAAGTGAAGAATTCCACCGCCGTCTGGGCCGCTACCGTGAGCGGTATCTGTTCCCGGACGGACAGACTGCTGAGGAGAACTGAGTTATGATTTATATTGTAGAGGACGACGCTTCCATCCGCGAACTGGAGCAGTACGCCCTGCAATCCAACGGCTACGAGGTGCAGGGCTTTGAGAGCGCCGAGCCCTTCTGGCAGGCCATGCGTGCCGCTGAGCCGGAGCTGGTGATCTTAGACGTGATGCTGCCCGGCGAGGATGGCTTTTCCATCCTGAAAAAGCTGCGCAACACCCCTTCCCTGCGTAAGCTGCCCATCATTATGGTCACTGCAAAATCCAGCGAGCTGGACACCGTGCGCGGGCTGGACTGCGGCGCGGATGACTACATTGCAAAGCCTTTCGGCATTATGGAATTTCTCAGCCGGGTGCGTGTGGCGCTGCGGCGCTCTGCCCCGGAGGTAAGGCCGGATGTGCTGGTTTTCCACGAGATCCAGCTGGATAACGCCCGCCACAGCGTTACGGTAAACAGCACCCCTGTGGAGCTGACCTACAAGGAATACTGCCTGCTGCGTCTGCTGCTGGAAAACACCAGTCTGGTGGTGACCCGCGAGACCATTTTGCAGGTAGTGTGGGGCACCGACATCTCGGTGGAAAGCCGTACCGTGGATATGCACATCCGCACCCTGCGCAAAAAGCTGGGTGATGCGGGGCGTTACATCTGTACCGTGCGCAAGGTGGGCTACAAGCTGACCGATGAGGAGGCCGAAGAAGAATGAAGCTGCGCAGCATGGAAGAAAAGATCAGCTACCGTTTGTTCCTGATGGGCTTTCTGGGGCTTATATTCACCGCAGCGCTGTGCATTTTTGTATTCCATAAAGCCTTTACGGCGCAGGCATGGTCTGGGCTGGAGCGCGAGACCGATCTTGTGCGCGCCGGGTACGAGCAGACCGGAGACCCCACACAGCTGAGTGCCTTTGTGACCGATGATCTGCGCGTGACGTTGATCAGTCGGGACGGCAGCGTGCTGTTTGAATCTGCCACCGACCAGCCCATGGAGAACCATCTGACCCGCCCGGAGATCCGCGATGCCATTGCAAACGGCGAGGGCCGGGACATCCGCGATTCCCAGACTATGGGCTATGAGACCTATTACTATGCGCTCCGGCTTTCCGGCGGGGATGTGCTGCGCGTGGCACAGGACGCCGAGACCGTGTGGTCCATCTATGATGCCACCATCCCGGCCATCGTGCTGAGCTGCGTGGCGCTGATGCTGGCTGCTGCGGTGCTGGCCGCCCTGCTGACCAAAGCACTGGTACAGCCGGTGCTGAACATGACTGAGGATCTGGATCACATTCAGGAAAATGTGCCCTACCGGGAACTGATCCCCTTTGCAGAGAGCATCCACTCCGACCGCATTCTGCGAGAAAACAACGAGAAAATGCGGCAGGAGTTTACTGCCAATGTCAGCCATGAGCTCAAGACCCCGCTGACCAGCATTTCCGGCTATGCAGAGTTGATTGAGACCGGCATTGCAAAGCCGGAGGATGTACCGGATTTCGGCCGCAAGATCCACAGCGAGGCTACCCGCATGATCCAGCTGGTCAACGATATTTTGCAGCTTTCTAAGCTGGATACCGTAAGTGAGACCGGGGACACCCCCGTAATGGAAACGGTAGACCTTTTGGAGGTTGCCAAGGAGTGCGTGGAGCGCCAGAAACTGAACGCCCGCCGCGCCTATATCTCCCTGACTTATCTGGGCGAGAGCGCCCCGGTGCTTGGCAGCCGCGCGCTGCTGGATGAACTGTGCCAGAACCTGTGCGATAACGCCATCCGCTACAACCGCCCGGGCGGCAAGGTACAAATCATTACCGCCTGCAACCGGGACGGACACTGCTCCCTGACCGTGACCGACAACGGCATCGGCATCCCGCTGGAAGCTCAGGCCAGCGTGTTCGAGCGCTTCTACCGGGTGGACAAGAGCCGCAGCAAGGCCACCGGCGGCACCGGGCTTGGGCTTGCCATCGTCAAGCACATTGCCCGCATCCACAACGCCCGCATCAAGCTGGAAAGTCAGGTAGACGTTGGCACCACCATCACTGTCACCTTTCCTACTGCCTCTTAATACGGCATGAAATGCACGTCTGTCCGCCATTGCGGGCAGGCGTTTTTTGTTGGATCAAAGCTTGCGCCGCTGCCGCTCCGCAGCGCTTCCCGGGCTTGCAGATGCAGCACATCCACGCCCTGCTGCCAGCAGCTTTGCAAAAGTGCGGTGCACTGCGCCGCAAGTTGTTGCCGCTGCGCCTGCATGGGCAATGGGCTGTGGGCGGCACGTTGGCAGTCCAGCCGCACAAGCACCTGCGCCTTTTGCAGGGTGACCGAAACGGTGCAGCGCCGGATGCCGATGCGCTCCCCTTCCAGCCAGAGCTGCCGGATACCGCCCTGCCCGGCAAGCAGACGGTAGACCTCGGCCTGCTCCGGGGACAAGGGTATATTAGCCGCCACGGTATGCAGAACGCCGCCCTCCTGTATCGTCACCTCTTCCGCGCTCCACCGGAGAATGGGCAGAAGTCCCGGCTCTGTGTGCTCATACAGCCGGGGTGCGGTGGGTGCTGCGGCCTTTATTTGTGCCATCAGAGCATCCGGTAAAGCGGCCTGTGCGGCAAGGTGGCCTGTCTCTCCTTCTGCGCAAAGCAGTCTTGCGGCTGTGCGGCCGCAGCCGCGCCGCAGCACCAGCTGCTCGTACTCTGTTAGTAATGGCTCTTCCGCTTTTGGCAGCAGCAGATAATCACACAGGCGGTAGCTTGCGGTTTGGGGCAGTGCCTGCTCTGCCCCAGCCAGCGCCTGTTCCATCGTTTGCCCCTCTGCCTGCACAAACTGTAACGCGGCAGAGGCTTCGGCGGCATCGGCGGCGGCCTGCGGTGCCTGATAGAGCAGCCCTGCCTGATACCCCTGCCCTGTCTGTGAAAGATACACCGCCCGCACCATGCTTTTCTCGGTGCTTTCGCAGCGCAGGAACAAAAAGCACCACCCTGCCAGCAGTAAAAACAGCATCGGCTTGTAAGATTTCTGTTTTCTCATGGCTGCACCTCTGCTTCCGGCTGCTGCCAGAGCAAGCGGATCGCGGCACACAGCATGGCTGCCCGGTAGACAGCGCACAGCAGCCACAGCAGCAAAAGCAGCGCATCCATGCGGGAAAAGCTGCCGCTACTCCACGCCCGCAGCAACTCCAGCCGAGGGTATGCGCCGCTGCCAAACAGCAAAGCGCCGCCCAGCAAAGCCGCAGCCTGCACCGCAAAGCCCCATACCGGCAGCCAGACCGTGCGGCGGGCAGACCGTGCACTGCACAGAAGGGCTCCGGCAAAATATTCAGCGTAGACCGGTACGTCCCAGTTTGCTGCTGCCGGCTGTGCCGGGGTAAAGAGCCGGTACCAGTGCAGCTGCCCTGCAAGCCCCAGCAGGCAGACCACGCCACCCACGGCTACAAACCACCACAGCACCCGCGCCGAAGCGTTCCAGCTTGCGGGAGGGACAGCCCACCCCGCCCAGAGCAGCAGCGGCAGAAAGCCCAGCAGCGCCATGGAGGAAAACTCTGCCGTGCACAGTCCTTGTGCCTGCACGAGGGTGTGCACCAGTTCCATAAAAAGCCCGGCTGTCAGTGCCAGCCGCACCGCAAGGGAGGGCGCTTTGTTCTGCAACATTGCCACTGCCAGCGCCGAAAGGATGCACAGACACACCGCGCTGACAGCGCCCAGCCACAGCGCCCGGCACACCGAAACGCTTTGCGGGATGCCGTCTGCCAGCGCTGCAGTTACCACACTGAGGGTTAACGCCGCCGGGGTGAAACGTTCTGTCTGCTGCTTCATGACTGCCGTTTCCCCCTCTCCCGCTTTTGCCAGATATTGAACCCGCGCCGGGACAGCTGCCGGTAGTTGCGGCGCAGAACGCCGTCCTCGGAAAGCGGCTGCTGCGGGAAGGGGTGCGGCGCAAGATACGGCACACCCAATGCTTCGGTGCTGACGAGGCTGAGCAGAAAGCCGAAAAATGCTGCGGCAAGTCCCACCGGCCCGGCAAGCCCCGCCAGCAGCACCGTGCCAATGCGCAGCAGGGTGGCAGGCTCGTACAGACCCGGGGTGACAAAGACTGCAATGGCCGTGATGCTGGCCACAAAGATGACCGGGGTGCTCATAAGCCCGGTGGCAATGGCGGCATCGCCAATGATGAGCGCCGACACCAGACTGACCGAGTGCCCCAGCGACTGCGGCATCCGCAGCCCGGCCTCCCGGATAATCTCTAAGAGTAGGATCACCAGCAGCATCTCGGCAAACAGGGGCAGCGGGGTGGCCTTTTCGGCTGCTTCGATCTTATACAGCAGCTGCGGGGGCAGCAGCTCCGGCAGATGCACCGCCACGCACACAAAGACCCCCGGCAAAAACACCGTAAGGTAGAAAGAAAAGTACTTCAGCACCCGCAGAAAAGAGGAAAACACCGCTGTGGAAGCGTAATCGTCCAGACACTCGAACTGCTCGCTGAACAAAGCGGGCAGCACCAATGCCGAGGGGCTGCCGTTGACCAAAATTACCAGCTTTCCCTCGCAAAGCTTCGCGGCGGCGACCGCCGGGCGCTCGGTGTAGTGCACCGGGGTGAACAGCCGCGCCTTGCCGGGCAGCAGCCACGGCACGAAATAACTGGAATCCAGCAGCAGCTCCGGCCGTGCGCTTTGCAGAATGGCGCGCACCCGGCGCACCATGGCGGGGTCTGCACGGTCCTTGCAGTAGCAAAGAGCGTACTCGGTATTGCAGCAAGTGTGCGCCTGTGCGGCCTCCTGCATAAGGGTATCGGTACGGACAAGGCGGCGCAGAAGGCTCAGGTTTACCCGCAGCAGGTCGGTAAAGCCTTCCCTGCTGCCGCGCAAATTGCCCTCGCCGGATGGTTCTTCCACGGAGCGGAACTTGAGCCCCTGCACCGAGAAGGCGATGCCGCTGCTGCAGCCCTCTAAAAGCAGCACCGCCATGCCCGCCGTCAGCCGCGCTACGAGCTGCGGCATATCCTGCACCGGAGTGCTCTCGGCCGGAAACGCCGAGCCGTGCAGGATATGCGCATAGGCTTGCGTACCAGTAAGCCGGACAGAAGCAGACTGCCGCCCGGCGGCGTCCAGCAACAGCTCCCAGAGTGAATCGAGACTTGCCATGCCGTCAAACATTACGATGCACCCTGGGCAGCCATACAAAACGATCTTCTTCGCATAATAATCTGCCGATTTGCCAAACCTAGCATCAAGCGCGGACAGGTTTTCCGCAAGGCTTTGCGAAAGCTGCTGCACATCCATCACTCCTTTGTGTGTGCAGTATGCCCGCTTTGCCGCAGCGGAATACGCCGCGCACACCGCACCGGGAGGGTTTGTGCATGAAACTGCTGCTTTGCCGCACTATTATTTTGTATCTCTGCGTTTTGTTTGCCATGCGGCTGATGGGCAAGCGTCAGCTGGGAGAGCTGCAGCCGGAGGAGCTGGTATCCACCATCCTGATCTCTAATCTGGCGTCCATCTCCATTGAATCGGAGGATGTGCCCATTACCGCCAGCCTCATCCCGCTGTTCCTCATTGCGGCACTGGAGCTGCTGGGGTCGGTGGTGAGTTTCCGCAGCCAGAAGTTCTTCAATTTTCTCTCCGGGCGTCCCAAAACGGTCATTCTGGACGGAAAGATCGACCAGAACGCTTTGCGGATGCTGCGGCTGACCACCGCCGACCTGATGGAGGCGCTGCGCGGCAAGGATATCTTCGACCCGCGCAGGGTGTCCTACGCCGTAATTGAAACAAACGGCACACTGTCGGCGGCGCTGCGCCCGGAGCAGGAAGCAGCCACCCTCTCCGATTTACAGTTGAAAGTACAGCAGACACAGGCCACCATTCCCTTTGTGCTGGACGGACAGATATTGGAGGATAATCTGCGCTGGTGCGGCAAAGATCGTGCGTGGCTGGAACGCACCGCCATGGCAAACACGGTACTGCCACAGGAGATCTTACTGCTTATCGGTAACGAGACCGAGGACTATTTTCTGCTGAAAAAGGAAGGCCGTCAGCCGGGAGGGAAAGGATGAAGCGGATCTATGCGTGTATCCTGATTGTGGCGGCGCTGCTGGGGGTATCCCTTTACAGCAGCGGACGGGTGCAGGGCTTTGCGCAGGATATTTCAGCCGATTTGGACTGTGCCCTTGAGGCTGTACGGCAGAAGGACTTCCCCACCGCGCGGCAGGCGCTTGCCGAGGGTGCAGAACTGTGCGATACCATGCGGGAAACTATGAGCCATCTGCTGCGCACGGCCGACTACACGGAACTGGAAGCCGCGCTGCGGGCGGCAGACGGATACCTTGAGCAGCAGGCCGCAGAGGAGGCACTGGGCGAACTGCGCCGCGCACAGGTAGAAGTAGAGCGGCTGGAGTGGCTTGCCCGGCGTCTGGTTTAAGATGCGCAAAAAGGACACTGCACAGTGTTTCGTGCAGTGTCCTTTTTAAGTTATAGTTTACTGATTTTCCTTGCGGTCGCCCACAAGCTTTTTCAGTTCATCAAGGAAGCTTTCCACGTCCGCAAACTGACGGTAGACCGAAGCGAAGCGGATATAGGCCACCTCGTCGATCTTTTTCAGTTCCTCCATGGTCAGCTCGCCGATGCGCACACTGGGGATCTCGCGGTCGTAGGAGCTGAACAAAGCCTGCTCAATGCTGCTGACAGCACGTTCCAGCGTTTCGTAGCTGACAGGACGCTTGGCACAGGCGCGCAACATGGCGTTGAACAGCTTCTGCCGGTCAAAAGGTTCACGGGAGTTGTCTTTTTTGATGACCACCAGCGGCACTGTTTCCACCACCTCGTAGGTGGTAAAACGCATATGGCAGTTCAGGCACTCGCGGCGGCGGCGGATGCGCTCGTTATCTTCAGTCGGGCGGGAGTCGATCACCTTGGATTCCTCCGCACCGCAATAAGGGCACTTCATCTCTTGTTCCTCCGCCTCAGTTCTTCTTTTTGCTGCGCTCGCTCCACAGCACCCATGCCGAGGTGGAAACGCACAGAGAGGTGTACACACCGCTGATCATACCCATCATCAGCGGGAATGCAAAGGTAAAGATGCTGTCCAGACCATAGAGCTTTGCCACGATGCACATCACGCCCAGTGCCATCACGGTGGTGATGGTGGTGATCAGGGTACGGCGGGCAGACTGGTTGACCGACAGGTTGACCAGTTCCTCAAAGCTGCCCTTTTTGCCCATGAGAGCGCGATTCTCACGGATACGGTCGTACACCACAACGGTATCGTTGATGGAGTAGCCGAGGATGGTGAGCATGGCGGCGATAAAGTTGCCGTCCAGTGCGGTGCGCAGCAGCACAAAGGTGCCAAACACCACCATCAGGTCGTTGACCAGCGCCAGCACTGCCATCATACCGCCGGTCAGACCGCCGATGTTCTTGAAGCGCAGGGCGATATAAAGCAGAATGAGCACCAGTGCAAACACCACAGCCACCAAGCTCTTCTGCAGGAACTTGGTGCCCATGGCCGCGCTGACGTTGCTCAGGGACAGCTGGGCAAACTGGTTGTCCGGGTAGTTCTCGTTCAGGGAATCCAGCAGGTTCTCCACCTGCTCAGTGGTCACGGTCTCAGTGCCGGGCATGGAGATCTTCAGGGTCTGGTCGCCGGTGGCCACGTTCTCACCGGTCTGCAGGGTCAGGCCGGTGTTTTCCAGCGCCGCAGCAGCGGTCTTTTGCACAGCGGCTTGGTCAAAGCTGCCCTCGTAGGACAGGGTGATCATAGCACCGCCGGTAAACTCGGTATCCAGATGCACACCGAACACCGCGGCGCACAGCAGGATAACTGCCATCAGGCAGGCAGAGAAGGTCAGGAACTTTTTGCGCAGGGATACGAAATCCACCGGCTTCTTTTCGGCCTTCTCCTGCCCGGGCTTTGCAGCGCCGTACAGCCACGGATTGCGCAGTGCCTTGATGGCGGCTGCGCCGCGGATCATAACACGGGTAGCGAACACACCGAACACAAAGTTCAGCAGCACGCCGGTGAGCAGCGTATAGCCGAAGGCGTAGATGGTGCCTGCGGTAGAGGGGCCGAAGGCAAAGAATACAAAATGCAGCGCCTTAGCAAACAGGCCATCCGAGGGGCCGAAGGCACCCATGAGCACGATGGCCACGATGACGATGGTCACGTTGCCGTCAATGATGGGGGTCAGGCCGCGGGCAAAGCCGCTTTTCAGTGCGCCGTCCAGAGATTTACCGTTTTTCAGCTCCTCCTTGATGCGCTCGGCGGTAATAACGTTGGCATCCACGCCCATGCCGATGGCCAGAATAATACCTGCGATACCGGGCAAAGTCAGGGTAAAGCTTTCAAACACCGGGAAGTAGCCGGACACAAAGGCCAGCGTAGCCGCCACCTGACCGGCCAGCGCGATGCAGGCCAGAAAGCCCGGCAGACGGTACAGCACCGTCATGAACACCACAATGAGGGCAAAGGCGATCAGGCCTGCCAGCACCATGGCGCCAAGGCTGTTTTCGCCCAGACTGGGGCTTACGGTGGAGTAGCTGTCCACGCTCAGCGCAAAAGGCAGCGCACCGGAGTTGATCTGGCGTGCCATCTTGACCACGGCATCCTGCGTAAAGGGATTGGACGCCGAGCTGGTGATGATGGCCTGTCCGTCGGTAATGGCGGTGTTGACGGTGGCAGTGCTCACGTTCTCGTCGTCCAGCCAGATGCTGATGCTGCCCTTATCGGCGGCCAGCTTAGTGGTGGCATCGCCAAAGGCCTTGGCACCCTCGGTGGTGAACTTGAGGGCAACGTAATACTCAGAGCTGCCGCCGTTGCTCACAGCACCGTACTGTGCCGAAGCGCTTTCGACCATGGAGCCGTCCAAAATCAGCTCGCCGTCCTTGCTGGCTCCCTCGCGGAAGGTCAGGTAGGCGGTGGTGCCGATCTCCTGAATGGCAGACTCGGGGTCAAAATCTGTCTCGCCGGACTGCCACGGGAACTCCAGGATCAGGCTGTCGGAGTTGTTGTCCACATACAGCTCGTAGTCGGTCACGTTCAACGCGACCAGACGGTTCTCGATGACCAGACGGGCGGCATCCAGCTGCTCGTCCGTGGCATCATAGCCATCCGAGGGCACAAAGGTGACGTTGACGCCGCCCTTGATATCCACACCAAAGCGGATATCCTTTGCACCCTTGATGTAGGTGGTGGTCACATCGCCGTATTTTGCCGCCACGCCAAAAAAGGCGGTGTAAACAAACACAACGATCAGCAGCGCGGTAACGACCAGCTGCCATGCTTTGCCTTTTGTTTTCATAAGTCGGGAACCTCCAAAAGCGGCGGCTGTGCAGCCGCAGCCGTTTTTGTTGTGAACCGCAAGTTTTGCCGACGGTTCCTCTCCTCACAGAGCAGCCGTCGTGCCGACCTTTCTGTGATAAAACTCCCCTGCCAGCCCTGCAAAGAGCCCCGCAGAGGAGAATATACAAATTATTTCAAGCCTTAGGCCATATCAGCCAGCAGCTTTTCCACAACGGCCAGACGCACGCAGACGCACAGCAGCTCGGAAGCGGTCTCCACCTCGTCCAGACTGGGATAAGTGGGAGCGATGCGCAGATGAGAGTCCTGCGGATCCTTGTGGTACGGGTAAGCAGAGCCTGCACCGGTCAGCACCAGACCTGCGTTCTTGCACAGTTCCGCCACGCGCTTAGCGCAGCCGGGCATGACATACAGGCTGATAAAGTAGCCGCCCTTGGGGTTGGTCCAGTGGGCAATATCGCCGCAGGGGGTGAGGTTGGCGGCAAAAGCGGTCTTGACGGCATCGAAGCAGGGCACCAGACGGCGGCGGTGCTTTGCCATGTGTGCCAGAACGCCCTCCTTGTTCTTCAGGAAGCGGACGTGGCGCAGCTGGTTCATCTTATCGTAGCTGATGATCATCACTGAAAAGCGCTTGCACATATACTTCATGCTGTTGTCGCTGCAGGCAATGGCAGAAACACCGGCGCCCGGGAAGGTGATCTTGCTGGTGGAAGTGAACATAAACACGCGGTCCTGCGTGCCGTACTTCTTGCTCACGTTCAGCAGCACGGGGGTCTCGATGATCTCCTCGGTCAAGTGGTGGACGATGTAGGCCTCATCCCAGAAGATCTTGAAATCCGGGGCGGCGGTCTTCATCTTTGCAAAGCGCTCGATGGTCTCATCGCTGTAAGTGTAGCCATCGGGGTTGGAGTACTGCGGCACGCACCAGATGCCCTTGATGGTATCATCCTCTGCTACCAGCTTTTCCACAACGTCCATATCGGGGCCGTTGGGGGTCATGGGCACGCTGATGAGCTCAAAGCCGAACTCCTCGGTAATGGCAAAGTGACGGTCATAGCCGGGCACCGGGCAGAGGAACTTGCGCTTCTCCACCTGAGACCAAGGGCAGGGAGACTCCGGGAAGCCGAACACATAGCCGATGTTGATGAGGTTGTACATCAGCTGCAGGCTGGAGTTGCCGCCCACGAACACCTCGTTGGGCTTTACGCCGAACACATCTGCAAACAGGGCGCGGGCCTCGCTCAGACCCTCCAGTTCGCCGTAGTTGCGGGCATCGGTGCCTGCATCCGTGGTGTAGTCGGTCATCTTCAGCAGGTCCATTGCCAGATCCATCTGGTGGGGGCCGGGCTTGCCGCGTGCCATGTTCAGCTTCAGACCCTTTGCCTGAAACTCTTTATAAGCCTGTTCCAGCGCTGCCTTTTCAGCGGTCAGCGCATCGCGATCCATCTCGTGATAATTTGCCATTAAAAACACACTCCTTTATAGTACTCTTCCTGTTACCCAATACTATGGCTCGTCTTTTGCGGTATGCCCCTGCCAGAGAGCACATGCCGCACGATCCATACTTTACTATTATAGTACATTTTCCTGTCAGAAACAAGAATTTGAAAGCAAAAAGCCCTGCCAAAAGCAAAAAGCTTTCGAAACAGGGCTTTTAGGCAGGAACACTCCCCTGCTGTGCGGCGATACCGTCAGCTGAGAGCGGCCTGATTTTTATAGCGTTTGCGCACGGCACCGTATTCCAGATGTGCCTCGCCGCCCTCCACGGTGTCCTCATCCACGGTCACGCGGATGATGGTGGCATCGCTGGGCACCTCGTACATGATAGGCAGCAGGATGCTTTCCATCACGCTGCGCAGACCACGGGCACCGGTCTTGCGCTCGATGGTCTTGCGGGCAATGGCGTGCAAAGCTTCGTCCGTGAAGGTAAGCTCCACGTTATCCATGCCCAGCAGCTCTTTATACTGCTTGACCAGACTGTTGCGGGGCTCCTTGAGCACGCGCACCAGTGCATCCTCGTCCAGATCGTCCAGCACGGTGATGACCGGCAGACGGCCGATCAGCTCCGGGATCAGGCCGAACTTGACCAGATCGTGGGGCTCTACCTTGCGCAGCAATGCACGCTCAGCCTCGGTGGAGTTATCCTTCAGCGCACTGCCGAAGCCCAGCGCGGACTTATCGGTGCGGCGCAGGATATACTTGTCCAGACCGTCAAAGGCACCGCCGCAGATGAACAGGATGTTGGTGGTGTCGATCTGGATGAACTCCTGCTGCGGGTGCTTGCGGCCGCCCTGCGGCGGCACGTTGCTGACAGTACCCTCCAAGATCTTCAGCAGTGCCTGCTGTACGCCCTCGCCGCCCACATCGCGGGTGATGGAGGGGTTTTCGCTCTTGCGGGTGATCTTGTCGATCTCATCAATGTAGATGATGCCGATCTGTGCCTTCTGCACATCAAAATCTGCCGCCTGGATCAGCTTGAGCAGAATGTTCTCCACGTCCTCGCCCACATAACCGGCCTCGGTAAGGGTGGTGGCATCCGCAATGGCGAAGGGCACGCCCAGCATCTTGGCCAGCGTCTGGGCCAGCAGGGTCTTGCCCACGCCGGAGGGACCCAGCAGCAGCACGTTGGACTTTTGCAGCTCCACATCGCCGCCCTTGCCGCTGAGGATACGCTTATAGTGGTTGTAGACCGAAACGGACAGCACACGCTTTGCCTCGTCCTGACCGATGACATACTGATCCAGGCCTTCCTTGATCTCGGCCGGGGTCATGATGTTGATATCCAGATCTGCAGCAGCGGGCTGGACATGGGCGCGGCTTGCGCTGCCGCGAGCCGGACGGGCGCTTTTGGGCTGATCCGGCTTGTCAGAGAGCAGATCGTGGCACAGGCCGATGCACTCGCTGCAGATATTGACCCCGGGGCCAATGATCATGCGCTCCACTTCGTCCTGATGCTTGCCGCAAAAGCTGCAAACCAGATCCTTTTCGTTTTTGCCGGAATTGTTATTTGCCATAGCTGTTTTTCCTTATCCTGGATAGATTATAGCGGTTTACCGATGGGCAATGACCTCATCGATCAGGCCGTATTCCTTTGCCTGCTGCGCGGTAAGGTAGTTGTCGCGCTCGGTGTCCTGCTGGATCTTTTCCAGCGGCTGGCCGGTGTACTCGCTGAGCATCCGGTTCATCTTATCGCGGATATAGACCATGTGCTCGGCATGGATCTTGATATCCGTGGTCTGGCCGGAAAGGCCGCCGCCCTGACCGCCGATCAGCGGCTGGTGGATCATGATCTCGGCGTTGGGCAGCGCAAAGCGCTTGCCCTTGGTGCCGCTTGCCAGCAGAAATGCGCCCATAGAGGCAGCCATGCCCATGCAGATGGTGGAAACATCGCACTTGATATACTGCATGGTGTCATGGATGGCCATACCGGCACTGATGGAGCCGCCGGGGCTGTTGATATACAGGCTGATGTCCTTATCCGGGTCCTGCCCTTCCAGATACAGCAGCTGCGCCACCACAAGGCTTGCGGTGGTATCGTTGACATCCTCGCTCAGCACGATGATGCGATCGTTCAGCAGACGAGAGAAAATATCGTAAGAACGCTCTCCGTGCGCCGACTGCTCGACAACGTAAGGAACAAAACTCATAAAGTTCGCCTCCTGAAAATGGTTTAAGTTTATTGGCAAAATTGACCGATACGGGTCCCCTGTAAAGTTCAGCCGTACCGGTCAATTTTAACAACCTTTGATAAAACGCCTGCGGCGCTTTACAGGGCCCGGCACTGATTACTCAGCGTCAGCAGCCTTCTCAGCCTCTGCGGGCTTCTCCACGATATTGGCGTGGCTCTTGATGAAGTCGATGGCCTTGGTGCGAGCCAGATCCTGCTTCAGATCCTCGAGGTTGATCAGCTCACGCACCTTGTCCTCTTCCATCTTGTACTGGTCAGCAATGCGCTTGATCTCGGCATTGATCTCGTCCTCGGAAGCCTCGATGTGCTCAGCAGCAGCAACAGCCTCCAGAGCCAGACCGATCTTGACCTGCTTCTCAGCCTGCGGCATGAAAGCGGCGCGGAACTGCTCCATGGACTGACCCATATACTTCAGGTAGTCCTCCAGACGCAGACCCTGCTGCTCCACACGGAAAGCAAAGTCGTTGACCATCTCGTCCATGCGGACATCGTACATAGCCTGAGGGATCTCGCCCTCCATGCTCTCGATGACCTGATCGACCAGAGCATTCTCGACAGCCAGATCGTCCTGCTTGTCCAGCTGCTCCTGGTTGTTCTTGCGGATGGAAGCCTTGAACTCGTCCAGAGTGTCGTACTCGGAGCAGTCCTTTGCCAGCTCGTCATCCAGAGCGGGCAGCTCCTTGTACTTGACCTCGTGCAGCTTGATCTTGAAGACAGCAGCCTTGCCAGCCAGCTCGGCAGCCTGATACTCGGTGGGGAAGGTGACGTTCACGTCGAACTCCTCGCCGGCAGAGTGACCAACGACCTGCTCCTCGAAGCCGGGGATGAAGCTGCCGCTGCCCAGAGTCAGGTTGTAGTGCTCAGCCTTGCCGCCCTCGAATGCAACACCGTCCACAAAGCCCTCGAAGTCGATATCAGCGATATCGCCATTCTGAGCAGCGCCCTCACGGGTCAGCTCACGGGCGTTGCGCTCCTGCACACGCTTCAGCTCAGCGTCCACAGCCTCGTCGGTAACAGTATGGACAGTCTTTTCCACGGTCAGACCGTTGTAGCTGCCAACCTTGACCTCGGGCTTCACGGCGACCTTCACGGTCAGGGTAGCGTCCTCTGCCTCGCTGGCAGAATCCACGCTGACCTCAGGACGGCCCACGGGCTCCACACCGGCTTCCTTAGCGGCAGCCTCAAAAGCCTCCGGGAACAGCTCGTTGATGGCGTCGTAGGTAAAGACGTCTGCGCCGTACATCTTCTCGATCAGAGCCTTGGGAGCCTTGCCCTTGCGGAAGCCCTGCACAGGGTACTTCTTGCCCTCTTTTTTGAAAACATCGGCAACAGCCTTCTTGAAGGCCTCTGCATCGATGGAGAACTGCAGTTCTGCCATGCTCTTCTCGAGCTTTTCACACTTGATGAGATTCATTTGTTTATCCTCCACTCAAATATTCTATTGCTCAGGGCAGGAAGTTTTTGCCCGGGGCAACCGCGCACCACGTCCTTGCTGTATGCACACGGAATGCGGGGACGCGCGCGCTCAATTGGGTGCAACAATCGCGTCAAAACTTATTATAGCACGCTCTGGACACAATTGCCATACCAAATTTTTAAATTTTGTCATTTTTGCCCTTTTATACCGCCGTTAATTGATGCGGTAGGGGCAGAAACGCAGGCCGTCGGCACTTACCAGCTTGTACCGGATGCCGTCCACCTCGCCCTGTACGGCGAACCGGATGGCGTTGCCGTGCAGATGCCCGTAGAAGCAGGTCTTGATGCCGAACTCCTTCAGGGTGGCCACGATCTCCGGGGCGCTGGTGCCGGTGTAGACCGGCGGATAGTGCAGGAACACCAGCTTTTCCAGCCCGGGCTCCGCAGCCTGCAAACTCATGCGCAGGCGGCCGATCTCGCGGTTCATCACCTTTTCATCATGGGGTTCCCCCACATCGAACAGCCAGCCACGGGTGCCGCAGATGGCGTACCCTTCCACGCTGTAAGAATTGTTATGCAGGATATGCAGGGTATCGAAGCCCTCGGCCTTGAGGTAGGCGTTCATCTTGTTGGCGGTGGACCACCAGTAATCGTGGTTGCCCTTCATGATGATCTTCTGTCCGGGCAGCTGCTGCAAAAAGGCGAAATCCTTGCGGGTATCGGTCAGGCGCATGGCCCAGCTGATATCCCCCGCCAGCACGATGGTGTCCTGCGGGGTGATGAGCTTGCGCCAGTTTTTCTCCAGCCTGTCCACATAATCGTTCCAGCCGGGAAAGATGTCCATCGGCTTGGATGCGCCCAGAGAAAGATGGGGGTCGCCAAGCACAAAAAGTGCCATAGTCTGTTTACTCCTGTTCTGTCTGTCCGCAGAAGCTTATGCCTGATAGCCCAGCGCCACCTCAGCGATCTGTGCCGGGGCAATGACGGTATCAAAGCGCTCCGGCTTGCTGCGCAGGGCGGCAAGGCTTGCCGGTGCAGCGTGACCGGTAGCAGCTTCCAGCTGCTGCATGGCTTCAGAATCGTTTTCCGGGGCAGCTTTGCCCAGTGCGCTCAGCACACTGCGGGGGAACTTGAAGGGCGATGCGGTGGAAAGCACCACCATGGGCACGCCCTGCCGCTTTTTCTGTGCAGCCACATGGAAGGCCACGGCGGTGTGGGTATCGCACAGGTAGCCGTCCTTTTCGTAGCGGGAACGGATCTCCCCTGCCACCTCGGCCTCGCTGCTCCAGCCGCAGGAGAAGGTCTCCTGAATAGCTGCCAGCGTCTCGGGACGGACGGTATAGCTGCCGGTTGCAGCCAGCTGCTGCATAAAGCCCGCCACCTCGGCATCGCTGCCGGTCACATGGTACAGCAGGCGCTCCAGATTGGAGGACACCAGAATGTCCATGCTGGGCGAGGTGGTCTTGAAGAACTCCCGCTTTGCAGTGTAAGTACCGGTGGTGAGGAAATCGGTCAGCACGTTGTTCTCGTTGGAAGCGCAGACCAGCTTGCCCACAGGCAGACCCATCTGCTTTGCGTAATAACCGGCGAGGATATCGCCGAAGTTGCCGGTGGGCACGCAGAAGTCCACCTCGTCACCGAAGGTGATCTTGCCGGCATTGAGCAGCTGGGCGTAGGCGGCAAAGTAGTAGACGATCTGCGGCACAAGACGGCCCCAGTTGATGGAGTTGGCGCTGGAAAGACGGATGTTGCGCTTTTCCAGTTCGGCAGCAATGGCCTTATCGCCGAACACCTTCTTTACGCCGGTCTGGGCATCGTCGAAGTTGCCGCGCACAGCGTATACCGCCACATTAGCGCCCTCCTGCGTTGCCATCTGCAAACGCTGGATCTCGCTGGTGCCGCCGGTGGGGTAGAACACGGCGATCTCCACACCGGGGATATCATGGTAGCCGTCCAGCGCAGCCTTGCCAGTGTCGCCGCTGGTGGCCACAAGGATCAGGGTCTTTTCAGTGCGACCCAGATTCTTTTTGGCCTCCACCAGCAGCTTGGGCATCAGCTGCAGGGCGTAATCCTTAAAGGCGCAGGTCGGGCCGTGCCACAGCTCCAGGGCATAGGTGTCCCCTTCCACCGGGGCAAGATAGCCTGCCTTGCCGCCAAAAGCAGCCCCGTAGGTGCTGCGGGTGGCCTCGGTCAGGAAGGCGGGGTCGTAATCGGTCAGGTACTCCCGCACAACGGCGGCTGCCAGCGCGGGGTAATCCAGCCCGCACAGGGCTTTTACATCCACCTGCGGAAAACTTTCCGGCACAAACAGACCGCCCTCATCGGACAGCCCCTGTGCAATTGCCTGAGAAGAAGTTACTTTGCGGTTCTGATCTCTGGTACTGAAAAACTGCATGGTCATCGCTCCTTTTCGCCACGGAACGTGCCGGGCACGTTCCCGGTTTTACGGCAAAACCCTCGTTTTGCCGCATACTTCCCACCGGTGCCACGGTTCCTGCCTTAGGTCTCGCAGAGAAAGGCACCCTTTATAATATGTACCATCCAGCGCCCGCTGTCAAGAGGAACTACCTCTGCAACGTCAAAACGCACCGGTTCTTCGCTTTTGCCAGTCTGCTGCAAATACCTTTGTGCAGCGCAGATCAGCCTGTGCTGCTTGGCCGGGTCTACGGCGGCAGCGGGGCGCTGCAGCATCCCTTGGCTGCGGGTCTTTACCTCACAGATGACGATGGTGCCATCCGGCTCCCGCAGCACAAGATCCAGCTCTCCCATGCGGGTATGATAGTTATGCGCCAGCAGCTGCGCGCCCTGCTTCTGATACCAGCGGGCAGCGACAGCTTCTCCCCTGCGGCCGGTCTCGGCGCGGTTCATTTGCCGCTCTCCGGCCAGTAGCCCTGCTTTTTAAGGAAGCTGCGGCGGTAGAACAGCTGGATGCCGTACTGCGCGATCAGCTCGTAATGCAGCTTTGTGGGGTAGCCCTTGTGCTTTGCCAGCTGATACTGCGGATACTGCTTGTCCAGCTCCAGCATATAGCGGTCACGACTGACCTTGGCCAGCACCGAGGCCGCGCCGATGCTGGCGCTGGTGGCATCGCCCTTGACCACCGGCTGTGCCGGGATCTGCAAGCCTGCGGGGGTACGGTTGCCATCCACCAGCACCAGATTGGGCACGATGTCCAGCTCTTCCACCGCCTGCTGCATCCCGCCCATGGTGGCGTTCAGGATGTTTTCCCGGTCGATGACCTCCGGCCCCACAAAGATGATGCGGTAGGCCAGCGCTTTTTCGCAGATCTCGTCAAACAGCGCCTCGCGCTTTTTTTCGGTCAGCTTTTTGGAATCGTTGATGCCATACACCGGGTTTTCCGGGTCCAGAATACAGGCTGCTACGCACACAGGGCCGCAAAGCGGGCCGCGCCCGGCCTCATCTACACCGGCAAAGCAGCCGTACTGGCTGCGCACCTCGGCATCAAAGGCATACAGCGGAGCGGAGATTTCCTCGTCCGAGTGGCGTTTCATTCCTCGTCCTCCTCGGCAAAGTCGGCCAAATCATCCCGCTGCGGCGGGCGTTCCAAAGAGATGCGGCCCCACTTGCAGGCGCGGAACTCGTCCACCAGCATGATGGCGCAGCGCTCGGTATTCACCTCGCCGCCGCGCACCAGCAGCCCGCGCTTGCGGCCGATGGCCTCCAGCAGCTCATAGGGCGGCAGTGCCAGCGTTTCGGCATCCAGCTTGTAGCGCTGTGCCACAAGGTCGGGATAGTTGCGGCGCACCTCGTCCAGCAGGTTCATGGCCAGCTCTTCTACGTCCAGAATATCGTCCTTGATGGAGCCGATGAAGGCCAGATTGGAGGCAATGGTCTTGGAATCGAACTTTTTCCACAGCACGCCGGGCATATCCAGCAGGTCAAACTTTTCGGTGCTGACCCACTGCTTGCCCTTGGTCACGCCGGGGCGGTCTGCCGCCTTGGCACGGGCAGAGCCTGCAAAGGTGTTGATAAAGGTGGATTTTCCCACGTTGGGGATGCCGCACAGCATTACCTGCGTTTTGGCACCGCCCATGCCGCGGTTCTGGCGGCGCTCCAGCAGACCGGAAAGCTCCTTTTCAATGGCCACCTTCACGGCGTTTGCGCCGCCCTTCTGCTTGGCGCTGATGGCCACGCAGCCGGCATCTGCGGCGTGGAAGTAGCGGATCCACTCCTCGGTCACAGCCGGGTCGGCAAGATCGGCTTTGTTCAGCGCATAGAGCTTGGGCTTGCGGTCGGTGATGCGCTCGATCTCCGGGTTCAGGCTGGAAAGCGGGATGCGCGCGTCCAGCAGCACAAGGCTGGCATCAACGTGCTGGATTTCCTGCTCCATCATGCGCAAAGTCTTGGTCATGTGGCCCGGGAACCACTGAATATTGTACTGGTTTGCAAACCTGGTATCCATTTCGTTCATTTTACCACCCCAAAATCTGTAAAGGGCATAAAGCACAACAGTACCTTGCCCAGAATATCACGCTCGTCAATGCAGCCGACATAAGAGGAGCGGCTGTCCAGCGATTCGTTGCGGTTATCCCCCATCACAAACAGGGTGCCCTCCGGCACCGTGAACGGGAACTGCACATCGTAGCCCAGATAGGTAGGAGCTGCAATGTAGTCCTCCTGCAAAAGCTCGCCGTTCACCGTGACCGTACCGGCGTCATAGTCGATGCTGATGGTGTCGCCGCCCTTGGCAATGATCCGCTTGACCAGCGGCTTACCGTAGACGGTGTAGCTGTCCACGATGACCACATCGCCCCGCTGTGGGGTGTAGCCTGCCGCCCAGACGATAAGCTTATCGCCGTGGGTCAGGGTGGGCACCATAGAGCGTCCATCCACCTGAATGATGCGGAAGAAAAACGAAAAGATCAGTACCAGCACCAGCGCTGCGGAGATAAGCGCTTCGTACCATTCCAGCATGCCCTGCCCACGTACGGCGGAGGGAGACTGCTGCTGTTTTTCCATAGCTTTGCCACCAGCCTTTCTTGATTTTATGATACACCCGGGCTTTGAAAAAGAAAAAAGGGACAACAAGTTGTCCCTTTTCTCCCGGTTTCAAATCGGGGATGATCAAATATCGCTCTTGACCTTGGCAGCCTTGCCCGTACGGCCACGCAGATAGAACAGCTTTGCGCGGCGAACCTTGCCCTTGCGGACAACAGTGACCTTCTCAACGAAGGGGCTGTTGACGGGGAAGACACGCTCGATGCCGACACCGTAAGCCACGCGGCGAACGGTGAAGGTCTCTGCAACGCCGCCGTGCTTCTTGGCGATGACAGTGCCCTCAAAGGCCTGAATGCGCTCACGGTCGCCGTCCTTGATACGAACATCAACGCGGACGGTATCGCCAACGTTGAACTGGGGCTTTTCAGCCTTGATGCTGCCTTCAGAAATAATCTTCAGTGCGTCCATTTTTGAATCCTCCATTTGTTTTTAGACGTTCATGCACGGCATAGCCGTCAGAGGACCGCCCGTTTAATGATAAATACTTGTCATTAACCCCGCTGTGGTCTCAGCGGACACTAACGCCCTAATAGGATAGCACAAAACCGGCTTGAATGCAAGCAATTTAGCGAAAAATCTTGCAAAAATTTTCTGTTTTGCCTGATAGACGGACTTTTGCGCAGCTTTAGACAAACAGCTGCCGGTCTGCCGTCAAAAACTTGGTGCGCAGAATGTTGGCACTTGCGGCGGGCAAGCCGAACTTTTCTTCCAGAAAACCGGTGAGCAACGAGGGGTTCAGGTTCAGCTCCTGCGCAGCGGGCAGGCACAGCTCCAGCTGCACGGTGTCCCCCAGTACAGTATAACTAAGCTGCGGGATATGCTCTTTAAGGTTCACGATCTTTTTGCCGCGCTTGCTGTGCTTTTCCACGGGGGCTGTCTCCAGCGCATTATACTGCTCCAGCACCGCAGCGGCAGCCGCCGGGTAGCTGATGCGGTAGCAGGCAAAGGCGATGCTGTCCGCCTTCATCTCCACCGGAGCCACCCGGGTAACGTGGATACCGGCGGGCATAATGGCGTTGAGGGCGGTCTGCCACTGGGCAAAATCCGGGGCTTCAGCCTCGGTCTTGACGTCCACGCACTCGCACTCGCTTTCCTGCCCCAGCGAGAGCGGGCAGGCAAAGGTCATGTAGATATGGGGGTTGAAACCCAGCGTATGCCACACCGGCAGACCGCTGCGCTTGAGCACCCGCTGCATCACCCGCTGCAGGTCCAGCAGGGAGATATAGGAGGCTTCATTTTTCTTTTCAAACGAGATTCTGACTGTAATCAAAGCAGGGACCTCCTAACAGATGGTTGGCACCGCATGCGTTGCAGGCACGGTTGCAGGGCGGGGTGGTCTGGGCGGCCAGAGCCTTGTTGTACTCCCGCACCAGATACTCGTGGGTGATGCCGTAGTCCATGTGAGACCACGGGGTCACCTCGTCCAGCGCGATGGGGCGCTGGCAGTAGAAGGCGGGGTCGATGCCCAAGTCTGCAAAGGTCTGCATCCAGGTATCGTACTTGAAGCACTCTTCCCAGCCGTCGAAGTAGCAGCCGCGCTTATACGCCTCTACGATGACCGGGGCAAGGCGGCGGTCGCCCTTGGCGAACACGCCCTCGAGGAAGCTGGTGGTGCTGTCGTGGTAGTTCACCTTGATCTTGCGACTGTGCACGCTTTCCAGCAGGTGCTTCTGCTTGGCCTGCAGGGTCTCGGCGGTATCCATGGGCACGAACTGGAAGGGGGTGTGTGGCTTGGGCACAAAGCAGGCGCAGCTAATGGTCACCTGCACGCCGCGTCCCTTGGCGTGGTTCGTATTCTTGTAGTAGAGGTCTACCACCTTCTGAGCAGTCTCGGCAATACCCTCGATATCCTCCATGGTCTCGGTGGGCAGGCCCATCATGAAGTAAAGCTTGACCGAGGTGTAGCCCGCGTTAAAGGCGATGGTGCAGGTCTTTTCGATCTCGTCCCAGGTGACGTTTTTGTTGATGACATTGCGCAGACGCTGGGTGCCGGCCTCGGCGGCAAAGGTCAGGCCGCTCTTGCGCACCTTGGTGGTTTTTTCGATGAGGCTCTGGGAGAAGTTGTCCACACGCAGGGAAGGCAGCGACAGACTGACGTGCTCCTTGGGTGCCCACTCGTTCAGATCGTCCAGCAGCTCTTCCAGCTGACCGTGGTCAGAGGTGGAAAGGCTAGAAAGGCTCAGCTCCTCGTAGCCGGTGTTGGCACATAGATCCTGCGCCGCCTTGTTCAGCAAACTGGCATCACGCTGGCGCATGGGGCGGTACAAGAAGCCCGCCTGACAAAACCGGCAGCCGCGCACGCAGCCGCGCAGCACCTCGATGCTGGCGCGGTCCTGAATGGCGCCCACCATGGGCACCACAAAGTTTGTGGGCGGGGCAAACTGGTTCAGATCCTTGATGATGGCTTTGGTGATGCGTGCGGGGATGCCCGGCTCGTTGGGGGTGATGGCCTTCACTCTGCCGTCCTCGTGGTAGGTGACATCGTAGAAAGCTGGGATGTACACGCCCGGGATCTTTGCAATGTTGAGCAGCAGCTGCTTTTTGGAGATGCCCTCTTTTTTGGCCTTTTCGATCTCGGCGCAGATGGCGGGCAGCTGGTTTTCGCCCTCGCCCAGCTGGATAACATCAAAGAAATCCGCAATGGGCTCAGCGTTGCAGGCGCAGGGGCCGCCCGCTACGATCAGCGGCCAGCGGTCATCACGGTCTTTGGCGTAGAACGGGATACCTGCCAAGTCTAGCATGGCAAGGATATTGGTATAGGAAAGCTCGTACTGCAAGGTAAAGCCCACAGCATCAAAGGCCGTGAGAGGGTCCTTGCTCTCCATGGTGTACAGCGGCAGCTGCAGGCGCTCCATCTCTGCCTTCATATCCAACCAGGGCATAAAGGCGCGCTCGCACCACCAGTTTTCGTGGCTGTTGAGCAGCTCGTACAGGATCTTTTCGCCCAGAAAGGACATTCCCACCTCGTAGGTATCCGGGAAGCAGAAGGCAAAGCGCACATCCACCTTGTCCTTTTCTTTATAGATACTGCCGGGCTCGCCGCCGGTATAGCGGCCGGGCTTCTGCACCCGTCCCAGCGCTTCTTTCAGTTTGGGATCAAACATCGGGTCCTCCATAAACAATCCGTTTTTTGCGTTCTTTTTATTTTACCCCAAATGTGCCGGTTTTGCAATCGTTTCCGGCGGGTTGTGCATACTTTCCGTGTTTTTGCCGCCAGAGCGCCGCCGCGCACGCCGCCATCTGTGCACCATCCAGCGGGGGCACCGGCAGCAGATTGAACAGTCCTGTCAGAAGATTCGCTGCCCAGAACGCGCTGCCGCGGATGGTGGTGGTCTGTGAAAGGCGCAGCGCCCACACCCCGGCAAGTAAAAAATTGACCGCAGGCCCGGCGGCGGCAAGCACGAGCCGCTGGCGCGGGGAGAGCTTTTCCCCTGCTGTGTGCATACAAAAGCCGGTCATGGTCACCTCGATGACCGGCAGATGCCTTTGCTGGATGCAGTAGACAAAAATGTGCCCCAGCTCGTGCAGAATAGCCGCCAGCAGCCCCAGACGCAGAAAACCGCTGGCATCAAAGTAGAGCAGCAGGTACACCGCGCCGCACAGCAGCACCGGATCCCGGAATACCAGCTTCCCCGCCCGCACCCGGCTCAAGGGGCATTCTCCAGCAGAGCGGCGGGGTCGCAGGCAGCGCCCTGCTGCCACAGTTCCAGATGCAGGTGCGCACCGGTGGCGCGCCCTGTCTGCCCCACTGTGCCCAGCGTCTGCCCGGCCTGTACCACCTCTCCCGGGCGGACATAGAGGTATTGCAGGTGCGCGTAGCGGGTCTCGCAGCCATCCGGGTGTAGGACGCGCAGATGGTTGCCGTAGCTTGGGCTGTATGCCGCCGCAGTCACTACGCCGCCCTGTACTGCCCGCACCGCTGTACCCTCCGCACAGGCAAGGTCAAGCCCGGAATGAAACGCAGGTTTGCCGGTAAAGGGGTCTGTCCGCGCGCCGTAGGCGTCCGAGATGCGCCACGCCGCAGTATCCAGCGGAAAGCAGTACTTTTCCGTATTCCGCGCGGCCTGCACCGGCAAAGCCGCCAGCAGGCAGAGTGCCAGCCCCGCCAGCACAAGTGCCATGATGCCCCACCGCCATCTGCGCAGCTTTGCTGCCTGTCCGCTCCGTTTTGCCCGCATACACCGCCCTCCTATCCCGAAAAGTGTATGCACAAGCAACGGGCGGGAGAACATAAACAAAAAAACAGAGCCGCCGCACAAATTTCTGCGCAGCAGCTCTGGCTTTGGTTTACATGATTTTACAGATCAGCGCCGAAAAAAGCTTCCGATGCGTTCCAGCAGGCTCTTTTTCTTGGGTGCGGTGACAACAGGCTTTACAGCCGGGCGGGGTGCAGCCGGAGCTTTGGGGGCGGGCTGCTGTGCCGCCGGGGCGGCCTTCTCAGCCTTTTCCGGTGCAGGCTGGAACACATGGGGCAGCTCCTGCTTCAGCTGCTCCACGGTAACTTCCTGACAGACTGCTGCCGTTTCCTCTGTTTCCGGGGCAGGGGTGGTGCACTTCCACGGCTCAGGGCGCTGCCAATCGTTGCGCAGCAGCTCGTACATGCCCATCTGGCTGTTGACCAGCGGCTCGCCCTCGGCAGGCTTCACCTTCTGGTAGCTGCCGCTGGCATCCATGACCCGGGCGTTGACGTTATCCCGCAGCTGCAGCTGAAGGATATCGGTAAGCTTTTGCACCAGAGCGGGATCCTCCACCCGCACGCCCACCTCTACGCGGCACTCGGTATTGCGGGTGAGGAAATCTCCAGAGGCAATATAAATGCGAGTGTGGGTGCCATCGAAGAAGCTATAAATGCGGCCATGCTCCAGATACCGTCCCACCAGACTGCGGATGTGCAGGTTCTCGGTCTTGCCGGGCACCTCTGCGCGCACGCAGCAGATGCCGCGCACGATCATATCGATGCGCACCCCGGCGCAGCTGGCTTCCTGCAATTTGAGGATGATGTCCCGGTCGCTGATAGAATTGTTTTTCAGGATCATGGAAGCCGGACGTCCCATGCGGGCGGCAGCGATGACGTGATCCATCTCGTCCAGCAGCACGCTCTTGAAGCGCAGCGGAGCCACCAGCATCTTGTCGCTTTCCTCAGTGAGCTGCTGCACGGCCAGATTGCGGAACACCTTGGAGGCTTCCTCGCCAATGCGCTCGTCTGCGGTGATGAAAGAATAATCCGTATACAGCTCGCTGGTTTTTTCGTTGTAGTTGCCGGTACCGATCTGGGTAATGTAGGAGTAGCCCTCTGCGCCCTTGCGGGTGATGAGGGTCAGCTTGGAGTGCACCTTATAATCCTCGAAGCCGTAGATGACAGTACAGCCGGCGCTTTCCAGCTGCTTGGACCAGTCGATGTTATTCTGCTCGTCAAAGCGGGCGCGCAGCTCCACCAGCGCTACCACTTCCTTGCCGTTTTCGGCAGCTTCCATCAATGCCTGCACGATCTGGGACTCCCGCGCCATGCGGTAGAGGGTCATCTTGATAGAGATGACGTCCGGGTCCTGTGCGGCTTTTTTGAGCATGGCGATAAAGGGGCGAATGGACTGGTACGGGTAGCTGAGCAGCACGTCATGCTTCTGTACCTCGGCAGCCAGATCATAGTCCGGCGGCGGCAGCATGGGGCGCGCGGGGGTGTAGAACAGTGCCGGATGACCCTCGGCCTCCATGCGGCCGGAAAGCTTGAAGAAGAAGCTCAGATCCAGCGGGCTCTTTTGCAAGAACACCCGCTTGCGGGTCAGTTCCAGACGGCTGCACAGCAGCCGCTCCACCTCCGGTGCGGGGGCGGGAGTGATCTGCAAACGGACAGCGGCCAGCTTGCGGCGGCGCCGGAGCAGCTCGGTCATGATCTCACGGTAATCGATATCGTGATCCATCATGCCCTCTTTTACGTCGATATCTGCGTTGCGGGTGACCCGGAACAGGCATTTTTCCTGAATAGAATCCTTGCCGAAGATGCTGGACGCATAGTGCAGCACCAGCTCTTCGGTGAGGGCAAACTGCACAGCGCCGTCCTTTTTGATGAAGTGCAGCCGTTCCATCTGGCTGGAGATAGGCACGATGCCAAGGCTCTGCTCCTGCGTGTGCTTTTCCTTGAGCAGCACGCCAAGGTAGATTTCCTTGTTGCGCAAAAACGGGAACGGGTGGCGGTTATCCACGATCTGCGGGCTGAGGATGGGGAACAGCTCGGACTGGAAGTATTTTTTCCAGAGATGCTCCTCTTCCTTGGTCAGGTGATCGAAATCCACCTTATGATAGCCGTTCTCTGCCAAATTTTCCAGCGCTTTTGCGTAGAATTTATCACATTCTTCCTGCAGCTGCGCCGTTTTGGGCATAATGGCGGCAAGCTGCTCGGCGGCGGTCATGTTGGTCTTGTTTTCCCGCTTTTCCTTTTTGGTCTTGCTCTGCTCAAGGTTTGCGCGCTCCTGCAAGGAGCCCACGCGCACCATGAAAAACTCGTCCAGATTGGAGCCGTAAATTGCCAGAAATTTGATCCGCTCGCCCAGCGGGACGTTCTTGTCCTTGCCCAGCGCCAGAACGCGGCGGTTGAAATCCAGCCAGCTCAGTTCGCGGTTGATAAAGATCGATTCGTCACTCATAACAATATATCTCCGTATTTCCTCTTTGACCAAGGCAGCAAGCGGGCTACACCCTAGCGGACATACGCCTGCCCTGCCCATGAATCCACCATTGCTTGGGTAATGCCCGGCACCTGTGCCGCATCTTCCACCTGTGCAAACGGGCCGTGCCGCGCCCGGTAGTCCAGAATGGCCTGTGCATTGTGGGGGCCGACACCGGGCAGGGTGCACAAAGCGTCTGCATCGGCTGTGTTCAGTTCCACCTGCGTATACGCTGCCAGCTCCTTTGTGTCCGGCAGTGTCTGCGGCGTTTGCGCTTGCAGCGGCACTGCAAACCGGAACGCCAGCACAGCACAGACCCCTGCGGCGGCAAGACACAGCAGCAGGAACAGCTCCTCGCGGCGTTTTTTGTTTTGCATAGGCTTCTTCTCCCATTCTACCTGATTTTTTGCTAAAAAGAAAGCCCTCTGCAGAAAAATTGCAGAGGACCTTGCATAAGTTTTACACAGATTTTTCAGCGGCACGCACCATGCGGTACAAAACCTCCACGGCAGCGCCACCGGCGGCATCCGTCAGGGTGACCTGCCCGGCGGCAAGGCGCAGTTCTGCCGGGGCATCGGCGGCCACTGCGCTGTGCTCCACAGCCTGCACCAGTTCCAGCATGGGCTGACCGCCCGCCAGCGCCAGAACCTGCTCTGCCCCCACCTGCGCCATGGTGCAGACGGTGTCCAGCATTTCCCGTCCGGAGATCCGCTTGGGGGTGAGGACAAGGGTGTCCGGGGCGATGCGCTCACCCAGCAGGGCAACACGATCCCCGATGGCCTTTTCTGCCAGCGAGATCAGGGGCACAGACTTGCTGTCCTGATACAGCAGCACCCGCAGCACCTGATCGGGGTGGATGTCTGCGGCGTTCGCCAGCAGATACGGAGTCCACTCCTGCCGCAGATGGCGCTCCAGTGCATTGCTCATGCGCAGCACCCGGGTGGTGCCGTCCTGCATCTGCACGGCAACGCCCACACCGGGGGTATCCGGCAGGCAGGCAAAAAGCTCCTGCTGCTGGGCAAAGCTGCACAGAGGCACCCGGTTGCCGTCGGCATAGTGGTAGGCCATGGTGCCGCCGCACACCAGCGCAGGCGCAGCCAGACGCACGCTGCCCAAAATGGAGCGTACCGCGCGCGGAGAGCGCTGCGAAAAAACGGTCAGTCTGCCGCCGCGGCTGCTGAACAGCTGCAAAACGTCCCGCACCACCTGGGTCAGATTGCCATCCTCGCCCAGCAGCAGGTTATCCAGATCACAGAGCACCAGAGTGGATGCCAGAGAATCGTTCATGTGTTTTTCCTCCTGAGTGTTGCGAGAAAATGGGTAAAATAGTCCGGCAGCTCGGAATCAAACCGCAGCTGCTCCCCGGTGATGGGGTGGACAAAACCCAGCGTTTTGGCGTGCAGACACTGCCCGTGCAGGCTGGTGATGCAGTTGTGGGGGCCGTACACCGGGTCCCCTGCCACCGGGTGGTGAATGGAGGCCATGTGTACACGGATCTGATGGGTGCGGCCGGTCTTTAGGCGACATTCCAGCAGGGTGAACTCCCCCAGCCGCTCCAGCACCTTATAGCCGGTGTAGGCATACTTGGTGTGGGGCTCATTTGCCGGGTAGACCGCCATTTTTTTGCGGTCGGTCTTGCTGCGGCCGAGGTTTGCTTCCACAAAGCCCTCGTCCTGCGCAAAGCCGCCGTAAACTACCGTCTGGTAGGCGCGCTCCACGCTGTGCACTGCCATCTGCTGGGAAAGGCCGATGTGGGTGGCGTCGTCCTTTGCCACCACCAGCAGGCCGCTGGTGTCTTTATCAATGCGGTGGACGATGCCGGGACGGATCTCACCGCCAATGCCGGAAAGGCTGCCCTTGCAGTGCCACAGCAGGGCGTTGACCAGCGTGCCGTCCTGGTTGCCGGGTGCGGGGTGCACCACCATGCCCTTGGGCTTGTTGACCACCAGCAGATGGGAGTCCTCGTAGACGATCTCCAGCGGAATATCCTGCGGCACGGCCTCGATGGGCTTTGCGTCCGGGATCTCCAGCAGCACGGTGTCCCCTGCCTTGAGCTTCAGGCTTTTGGCCACAGTCTTGCCGTTGCACTGCACATGCCCCTCGGCCACCAGCGCCTGCAGCGCCGAGCGGGACAGGCCGGTGTCCTCGCCGCTGAGAAAGCGGTCGATACGCTGACCGGCAGTCTCCTGCTCTACGATAAATTCACGCTGTTCCATAATTTACTGCTCCTTGGAAGCGGCGTCATCGGCGTGCACTTCGTCCAAAAAGATCACCAGCACCCACAGTGCCACGCCCACGCAAACGCAGATATCTGCAAAATTGAACACGGCAAAGCGCATGAACAGCAGGTTGATGTAATCCACCACCTCGCCGTTGAGCACACGGTCGATCAGGTTGCCGATGCCGCCGCCCAGCACCAGCACCAGCGCTGCCTGCTGCAGGCGCTTGCCGCGGCTGCGGAAAAACAGGCCATAGGCGACCGCCAGCAGCGCCGCGCTTGTGGCGATGATCAGGAACAGCTGCTTGCCGCTGAGCAGGCTGAAGGCCATGCCCTGATTGAGCACAAACCGCAGCTCCACCACATGGGGGATGAGCGGCATAGCGCCTACCGGCTGCAAAACCTGCACCGCCCACAGTTTGATCAGCTGGTCGATGCCGACCAGTGCCGCCACAGCCGCCAGATTGAAGAGTACAAATGCCATTAGCTACCTCGTTTCTGTTATAAAAAACGGCGCTCCCCGTTCAAGGGAGCGCCGCCCTTTTTACAAAACAGATTTGTATTGATGCGGGACGCTTATGCTTCCACAACGCTGGCGCAGCGTGCGCACAGGGTGGGGTGTGCGGGGTGGCTGCCGATGGAAGCAGAGTACTTCCAGCAGCGCTCGCACTTGTCGCCGGTGGCGTGTGCAGCTGCAACGCCCAAGCCCTCGACAGCGCTGGCAGCGCCGCCCTCGCCCTTGACCAGTTCCACATGGGAGACGATCATCAGGTCGGCCAGCTCGTCCATGGGGATGCTGTTCAGCAGGTCATAGACGGCATCGCTGCAGTACAGGGTGACGGAGGCCTCCAGAGAAGCACCAATGAGCTTTTCAGCACGGGCCTGCTCCAGCACCTTCTTGACCTCGTCGCGCACAGCGATCAGCTGTGCCCACTTTGCCTTGAAGGCATCGTCGGCGGCGTACTGGCCAGCCTTGGGCATCTGCTCGAACACCACATACTTGTTCATGCCCTCGGTCTTGGGCATGAAGTCCCAGATCTCCTGACTGGTGAAGCACAGGATGGGGGCAATGATCTTGTCCAGCGCAACAAGGATCTTGTACATAGTGGTCTGGGCGGCCTTGCGGGCGGTGCCGTTGGTGCAGTACAGACGATCCTTGGTGACGTCCAGATAGAAGTTGGACATGGCCACCACGCAGAAGTTGTACACAGCGTGGTAGACCTTATTGAAGTCGTACACAGCGTAGCCTGCGTTGGTGTTGACGATCAGGTCATCCAGCGCAGCCAGTGCCCAGCGGTCGATATCCTGCAGCTGGTCGTCTGCCACACAATCGGTGTTGGGGTCAAAGCCGTCCAGATTGCCCAGAATAAAGCGGGCGGTGTTGCGGATCTTACGGTAAGCCTCGCTGAGCTGCTTGAAGATGTTCTTACCGGCGCGCACGTCCACGGTGTAGTCGGAAGAAGCCACCCACAGACGGATGATGTCTGCGCCGTAGTCCTTGATGATCTCGCTGGGCTCCACGCCGTTACCGGCGCTCTTGTGCATCTGCTTGCCCTGCTCGTCCACCACCCAGCCGTGGCACAGCACGGACTTATAGGGTGCGCAGCCCTTGCTTGCAACGCTGGTCAGCAGGCTGGACTGGAACCAGCCGCGGAACTGGTCGCCGCCTTCCATATACATATCGGCGGGGAAACGCAGCTCGGGACGCTCATCCAGCACGGCAGCATGGGTGGAGCCGGAGTCAAACCAGACGTCCATGATGTCGGTGTCCTTCTCCCACTCGGAAGCGCCGCACTTCTCGCACACTTCGCCTGCGGGGATGATCTGCTCGGCATCGTACTTATACCATGCGTCAGAGCCTTCCTTGCGGAACAGGGCGCTGACAGCCTTGATGGTAGCATCGGTGATGTGGTAGGTGCCGCACTTCTTGCAGTAGAAGGCGGGGATAGGCACGCCCCAAGTGCGCTGGCGGCTGATGCACCAGTCGTTACGGTCGCGCACCATGCCGGTCATGCGGTCATGGCCCCAATCCGGCATCCAGGTGACGGTATCAATTGCCTTGTACACGTCCTCGCGGAACTTGGCAATGGAGCAGAACCACTGCTCGGTAGCGCGGAAGATGATGGGATGATGGCAGCGCCAGCAGTGGGGGTACTGGTGCTTGATGTGCACCTGACCCATCACAGCGCCGGAAGCAGTCAGGTCGGCCAGAATGGTCTTGTTGGCTGCCCACACGCGCTGACCAGCGTACTTGCCGGCCAGCTCGGTCAGATAACCGCCGTCATCCACGGGCACCGTGATGGGCACCTGCGGATACTTCTGGCAGACGTTGAAGTCGTCCACGCCGTGACCGCCTGCGGTATGAACGCAGCCGGAACCGCTTTCCAGCGTAACGTGGTCGCCCAGAATGACCCAGCCCTCCTTGGGCAGGTAGACGTGGTTATAGCGCATCAGCTCGAACTCAGCGCCGGAAACGGGCTCGCCCACGATCTCATAGTTCTCGATGTGGCAGGCGTCCATGACGCTCTTGACCAGATCGGTCGCCATGATGTGGTACTCCTCGCCGATCTTGACGAAGGAGTACTCGAACTGACCGTTCAGGCAGATGGCCTCGTTGGCGGGCAGGGTCCAAGTGGTGGTGGTCCAGATGACGAAGTAGGTCTTATCCATGGGGATGCCGTACTTTGCCAGCACACCGTTGGGATCCTGCGAGACGTGGAAACGCACAAAGATGGAATCGCAGTCGTCCTCGCCGTACTCGATCTCGGCCTCAGCCAGCGCGGTGCGGCAGTCCGGGCACCAGTACACGGGCTTCAGACCCTTGTAGATGTAGCCCTTCTTGGCCATCTCACCGAAGATCTCGATCTGACGTGCCTCAAACTCCGGCTTCAGAGTCAGGTAGGGGTGCTCGAAGTCACCGATGACGCCCAGACGCTTGAACTGGTCGCTCATGATGTCGATGTGCTCGGTGGCAAACTTTTCACAGATCTGGCGCAGCTCCAGCTTGGAGATGTCCTTCTTCTTGTCGCCGACCGAGGACAGAGCCTTCAGCTCAATGGGCAGGCCGTGGGTATCAAAACCGGGCACATAGGGAGCCTGATAGCCCTCCATGTTCTTTTCGCGGATAATGATATCCTTGATGATCTTGTTCAGGGCGGTGCCCATGTGGATGTTGCCGTTTGCATACGGAGGGCCGTCGTGCAGAATGAACTGGGGCTTGCCCTCGTTGTGCTTCATGAGCTGGTTGTACAGGTCGTTGTCGTCCCAGTCTTTGAGCATGACCGGTTCCTTTTTGGGCAGACCGGCGCGCATCTCAAACAGGGTCTTGGGCAGATTCAACGTGCTGTCGTACTGCGATTTGTTCTTAGCCAATGGTTTACACTCTCCTCTATTTTTGCGTTGGGTGCCTTACTCGCTGAACTTTACGCCCTGAAAAGCGTCGTAGTCCGGCTCGTCCGGCTTCATATCAGCAGGAGGCGGGTCCAGCTTGAGCTGGCTTTCGTCCTTTGCCCAGAAATCCTCGTTGCTGTCAGCCGCCTTGTCGTCATCGGCAGGGGCGGCAGGTTCGGTGGTTTCGGTCGGTTCGGCAGGTTGCTCAGCCGGGGCTGCTGCGGCATCGGCTGCGGGGGCAGTCTCGGGCTGTGCGGCGGGCTGCTCTGCGGCAGCTTCCTGTGCAGGCTCTGCGTCCTGTGCGGGGGCGTCCTTTTCGGCGTCCTTAGCGTCCTTCTGGAACTCCGGCAGACGGCTCAAAGACTCCACGTGGCTGCGGTACAAATTGAGCACATCCGCCTTGAAGCGGGTGACCTCCAGACGGACGCGGTCGTACTCCCGCTCCTCAGCCAGACGCTTTTCGTTGGCCTCGTTCTCGATCTCGTCTGCGCGGTCGCTTGCCTTCTGCAGCAGCTCGTTGGCATCGCGGATGATATCGTCGCCCCGCAGATTTGCGCGGTGAATGATCTCCTCAGCCTTCTGGTTTGCCTCACGGATCACGTTTTCGCCCATGCGCTGGGCGTTGATCAGCGCGCTCTTGAGCATATCGCCGTCGGCCTCAAAGCTTTGCAGCTCACCCTTGAGCTTCTGGTTCTCTGCGGTCAGATCAGCGATCTGCTTGCGCAGCTGCTCTGCCTGCGCATCGTTCTGCTGCAGCTGCTCCTCGACCTTGTCCAGAAAACGATCCACGTCCTCTGTACGGTAGCCGCGGAGGTTTTTTTCAAATTGTACAGAGCGGACATCCTGCGGAGTCAGCATAGTCATTTCCTCCCATAGCTTTTAATATTGAAAGAACTCAATGATCGAACGATCTTTTTTACTTTTCCCGGGCAACGCAGTCAGCCGGAAGCGGCCCTTGCCGCGCACGGTGAACACATCCTGCTCGTATACGGGAGCATGGGGCTTTTCTACCGGCAGATGGTTGATCTCTACCCTGCCCGCCTCGATCAGCTCCGCAGCGGTGCCGCGGCTGACGTGCAGCATGGCAGAGAGTACCGCGTCCAGCCGCAGGGAGGACACGGTGGCGGTGAGCAGCTGACGCTCCGGTGCCGAGAAAGCCGGGATCTCTTCCGGCTCCAGCAGGCGGGTGGACACCTCTGTGCGTCCCGCCTGACACAGCTCCCGGCAGATAAGCTTTGCCGCCGGTTCCAGCGCGAACACATAGGCCGTGCCCGGCGCATCGGCAGGCAGCAGGATATCGCCCAGCGCCTCGCGCTTGAGGGCAAGCCCCATCAGGCTGCCCAGATAATCCTTGTGCGCGGGGAGCGCCGCACCGGGCAGTGCCCGGCATTGCAGCTGTACGCAGCGCACCGGACACTCGCCGTAGCTGTACTCCGGCTCCAGACAGAGCACCCGGCGCTCGGCCTCGGGCCAGCCGCCGTCAAAACGCCAGCCGTCCCGCACACCGGCACGCCCCAGTGCCGCCCGGGCAAGATCCTGTTCCCGGTCGCTGAGGAATGCAGAGTACCGGGCTATGCCGCGGGAAAAAGCCGCATCGGCAAGATCCTCGATATGCCGCATAAGGTAGCGTTCCTCATCGTTGCGGGCGGGCACAAAACCCCGCACCGCACCGGCTGCCGGATCAATAGAATGCGCCATTGTTCTCCAGCTCGTCCAGCAAGTCGCCCATGATATCCACGTTGTACGGGGTAATGATAAAGGTACTGTTGGCTACGCGCTTGATCTGGCCGTTGTTGGCGTAGGCCACGCCGGACAAAAAGTCTACCAGACGGCGGGAGACCTCCTTGTTGGTGGACTCCAGGTTCAGCACCACGGTACGCTTGTTGTTCAGATGGTCGGCAATGGTGCTGGCATCCTCGAACCGCTCGGGCTTGACCAGAACCACCTTGAGCTGAGTGGTGGCATGGATGTTGACCACCTTGTTCTTCTTGCTGGTGCCCTCGGCAGGCTCCTCGGTCTCTTCGTCCATCCCGATGCCAACGCCGCTGTTGTTGTTCACCATCTGGGGGCCGTCATCGATGTACTGGTCCTCGTACTCGTCCCCTTCGCCCATCAGGCCCTTCTTAATGCTATCCAGCAAAGACATAATTATCTGCTCCTTTCATTCGGGCAGCGCCCGGCTGCCTGGCGTTCTTTGCAAAAAGAATGCAAATAGCTTTTACTATTATCTGATTTTTTGCAGCAGATGTCAATAACTACAAAAGTTTTCCGTCATATAAATTTTGTCCGGAGACGATTATTTCGTCATAAAGCCTTACCTGACTGACAGAACCGTCCGTTCCCTTGGGCAAAACAAGGATGTAATCGTCTTCCGAGATCAGCGGATGGTCGGCATCCACCGGGTCGATCTTGCAGAAACGGGCGATGTTGCCGTACTTGACGTACACGCCGGGAATATAGTTTTCGCCCTGCGTCTCGGCCTCGGTGCCGTCCTCCTTGAGGTAGTGCACCGCTGCGGCGGGAACCCGCAGGCCGGTGCTCTCGCCGGTGCTGATGCGGGCGCGGGCATGGTTGAGGCACAGCACATCGCCGTTGATGGAGTTGCATTGCAGCACAAAGCGGGCAATATCCTGCTCTGCATCAATGGTCACCTCGGCGACAGTGGCGCGCAAGGCAGCATCGCTCTGGCCGGGGAAGCTGATCTCCACCGCCGTGCGCAGGGGCTTACCGTCCGCGCCCAGCAGCTTTTCGGCCTGCTTTGCGGAGCACACCCCGGCGTACTGCCAGCTGAACCCGGCCACCAGCTTGCCTACGCAGCCATCCAGCGGCATCTCGGGGTCAGAGTCCAGATAGGCTTTAAGCTGCTCCGGGCTCTGCGCCAGAATGTCCGCAGCACCGGCATTCAGCCGTCCGCTGCTGGCAGCTCGGACAAAGTAGCCGGTAGTGGGGGCGGCGATCTGGGTGGGGTTGCCCAGCTGTGCCTGCACGGTCTGTGCCTGCTGGGCAAGCAGCGCAATCTGATCCGCAAAGCCGGCGGTATCGCCGGTGGTGATCCACAGCTTGTTCTGCGCCAGCAAATAGGCATCGGTGCTTTCGTCCACATCGCTGTATTGGGCGGTATCCAGTGCGTCCAGCAGGTCATACAGCGCACCGGAGCGCTCCTTGAGCAAGCCGTCCAGCTGGGTGGCTGCGGTGTTCTGGGAGCGCTGCAAAAGGTCGATCTGGCTGGTGAGCTGGGTCAGCTGCTGGCGCAGCACCGCCTGATTGGCATCGGTATACAGCTCTGCAACGGCAGTGCCTGCCGACACCCGCTCGCCGTCCGCAACAAGGTAACCCAGATTGCCGCTGCCGGAAATGCAGGTCTCGTCAAACAGCAGCACGCCGTCCGCTTCAATGGTATCGGAGATGGTGATGGGCAGCGCCGTTTCGTAGACGTTCTGGGGGAAAAGGATGTGCGCCGCCTGCCAGAAGACATACGCTGCCGCCGCCAGCAAAAAGGTGGCCAGCACAGCCGCCAGCGTGGTGAGCGCAGAAAACTTGTGGCGCGGTTCCTGAGGGGTTTCCGGCATAAGGATCATCCTTTCAATAAAAAGTCTTGGGTCAGGCGCAAAGCGGTCTGTCGCACGTCCGCCGCCCCGGCGTCCAGCCATGTAACCCCGTCCATGTGGCGGAACCATGTCAGCTGGCGCTTGGCGTAGTTGCGGGAGGCCTGTTTGAGCTTTTCAGTGCAGACCTCAAGCGTGGCGGTCTGCTGGAAATACGGAAAAAATTCTTTATAGCCGATGGCCTGTGCGGCGGTGCGGAAGGCTTCGCGGTTATGCCAGACGTATTCTGCCTCGGCCAAAAGTCCGGCCTCCAGCATTTTGTCCACTCGCAGGTCGATGCGGCGGTACAGCGCTGCGCGGTCCGGGAAATCCAGCCCCAGCACAAGGCTGCGGTAGGGGCGCTCCGGCGGCAGCGAATCGGCCTTTTGTTCGCTGAGACGCTTGCCAGTGGCGCGGTAGTGTTCCAGCGCCCGCAGCACCCGTACCTTATTATTGGGGTGGATGGCAGCGGCGGCTTCCGGGTCCACGGCTTGCAGTTTTGCGTACATGGCTTCCGGGCCGTTGGCTTCCAGTTCAGCGGTCAGCTGCTCGCGCAGACCATCCGGGGCTTTTTCGGCGGTGAAGCGCACCCCGTACAAAAGGCTCTGCACATACAGTCCGGTGCCGCCTACCAGCAGCGGCAGATGCCCCCGGGCAGTGATATCCCGAATGTACTCCCCTGCCAGCGCGGTGAAATCCGCCACGCTGAAGGTCTTTTCCGGGGTGAGGATGTCCACGCCGTGGTGCGGGATGCCGCAGGTCTCCTGCGGGGTGACCTTAGCGGTGCCCACATCCAGACCTTTGTAGATCTGCATAGAGTCGGCACTGATGACCTCGCCGGAGAACTGCTGCGCCAGCGCAACGCCCAGCGCGGTCTTGCCGGTGGCGGTGGGACCTACCACAGCCACCACGGCGGGTTTTGCATTACACGATGCGTCCAAACTGCTTTTCCAACTCCTTTCGGGTAAGCTTGAGCACGCAGGGACGGCCATGGGGGCAGAAGGGCGGCACCTCGCCGGAGAGAATCTTCTCGGCCAGTGCCATAAGCTCCTGCGGGGAGGACTTATCCCCCGCCTTGATGGCGGCGCGGCAGGAGATGGAGTGCAGCACCCACTCGGTGTGCTCGTTCAGCGCGTCCCGGCTGCCCTTGAGCAGGCGGTCGGCGATTTCCACCAGCAGGTCCTCGGCGTTCTGCGGCTCTACGTCCGCAGGCACAGCGCGCAATAGCACGGTGCTGCCGCCAAAGTCGGCCACATCCAACCCGGCGTTTTCCAGCAGGGGCTGATTTTCCAGCAGCGCCTGCTTTTCCTCTGCAGAGAGGTCGATGGCGGCGGGCTGCAGCAGCAGCTGGCTGGGCACGTTGCCGTAGTTCGCGGCCAGCTTTTCGTACAGCTGACGCTCATGGGCGGCGTGCTTATCGATCAGACACAGCTCGTCTCCCCGCTCCGCCAGAATATAGGTGCGGAAAACCTCGCCCACATACCGCAGCGGCTCTTCCCCCTGCGGTACATCAAAGCCAAGCTGTTCCGGCTGCTCGGACTGCACCGGCTCCTCCGGCTGATAGGGCACCGTTGCGGCTTCGATCTCCGGGGCGGCGGGCATGGTGTTCCATGCTGCCATATGATCCAGTAGCGGGTCGGCTGCGGCGTCCGTCTCCGGGTGCACATCCAGCTGTGCCTCAGCAGCGGCTGCCCGGAAGGGCTGCGGTGTGGGCTGGACTTTGGTTGCATCCGCTTTTTCCGGGCTGTGAAGGGTGACCACCGGGTCCAGAATATCCTCTGCGGGGGCAGACTGCCGCCACGAAGGCACAGCCGCCGCGCGGGCAGGCGGTGCGGGCTGTACCGGCGGGGTGTCTGCCGTAAAAGACGGGGTTTTCACCGGTGCAGCGGCAGGGCGCGGCGGCTGCGGGGCTTCCCAGCGCTGCGCGGGCAGCGTGCCGGGGTCTGCCTGACTCGGAATGACGGCGGAAAGTCCTGTAAAGCAATTATTCTTTACAGAATTTTCATCCTTAATATCGTTTTCTTTTTCAGTCTTCTCTTTTTCGTCTGCTTCAAAGGTAAAGCGGCGCTCCCCGGTGCCGGGCTGTGCCAGCGCCAGCTTGACCGCATGGTAAACGACATCGAACACATCGTTTTCCCGGGCAAAGCGGGCTTCGATCTTTGCAGGGTGGACATTGACGTCCACAAGGTCGGTGGGCATTTCCAGCAGCAAGATGCCGCCCGGGAACTTGCCCTGCATGGTCGTGCCCTTAAAGGCCATTTCCATGCCCGCCATGATGGTGCGGTTGCGCACATAGCGGCCATTGATGTAGAAATGCTGCATACTGCGGCTGGCGCGGCAGCTCTTGGGTGGGGTGATCAGACCACTGACCCGGTACAACCCTTCCTCGGAGTACACCTCGATGAGGTCGCGGCTGAACTCCCGGCCAAGCACCGCATAGGCGGCGCTGCGCAGCTGACCATCGCCAGGGGTGACATATTGCAGCTTGCCTTCCCGGATGAATTTGACGCTGACCTCCGGGTGGCTGAGTGCCACATGACCTACGTTATCTGCCACAAAGGTGCCCTCGCTGGAGTCCTTTTTGAGGAACTTCATGCGGGCGGGGGTGTTGTAGAACAGGTCCTGCACCCGGATGGTGGTGCCCACGGCGCGGGCGGCAGGCTCCCTGCCCTGCTCCTCGCCGCCGGCGATGCGGTAGCAGGTGGCAAACTCGTCCACCTCGGTGCGGGTGAGCAGCTCTACCCGCGCCACGCTGGCAATGGAAGCCAATGCCTCACCCCGGAACCCCAGCGTATGGATGCTGTTCAGGTCATCCGGCTTTTCAATTTTGCTGGTGGCGTGGCGGATGAAAGCCGTTGGGATATACTCGGCATCAATACCGGTGCCGTTATCGCTGATCTCGATCAGCTTTACGCCGCCGGACTCGATGCTTACGGTGACCTGCGTTGCACCGGCGTCGATGGAGTTTTCCAAAAGCTCCTTAACCACCGATGCGGGGCGCTCTACCACCTCACCGGCGGCGATCAGCTCCGCAGTATGCTTATCCAGAACATGGATGACTGCCATGGTCTTTTCCCTCCCCTGTGGTTGATTTTTACGGTCAGCCGTTCAGGCTGCCCTTGAGGGTCTTTTTCAGCTCGTACAAAAAGTTCAGTGCTTCAATGGGAGTAAGCGTTTCCACATCCACAGCTTCCAGCTTTTCCATCATCTCGCTGGGCACTGCCGGGGAATTGTACTCCTGCAAGGCGTCAAAATCCATCTGCTCCACCTTGTTTTTGGGAGCAGAGGCTTCCAGCGTGCGCAGCACCTCGTGGGCACGGCGGGTCACGCTGCCGGGCAGACCGGCCAGCTTTGCCACCTCGATGCCGTAGCTGTCGTCGGCGGGGCCGCGCACGATGCGCCGCAGGAAAGTGATATCCTCACCGCGCTTTTTGACCGCGATGTTGTAGTTTTTTACGCCCTCCACGGTGCCTTCCAGCTCGGTCAGCTCGTGGTAGTGGGTGGCGAACAGGGTCTTGCAGCCCAGCCCCTTGGCGGGGTCTGCGATATGCTCCACCACGGCGCGGGCGATGCTCATGCCGTCAAAGGTGGAGGTGCCGCGGCCGATCTCGTCCAGCACCACAAGACTTTTGGCGGTGGCGTTTTTCAGAATTTCGGCTACCTCGGTCATCTCCACCATAAAGGTGGACTGGCCTGCAGCAAGGTCGTCCGAGGCGCCGATGCGGGTGAAGATGGCGTCCACCACGCCCACATGGCAGCTGGCAGCCGGTACAAAGGAACCGATCTGCGCCATTAGCGCAATGAGGGCATTCTGACGCATATAAGTGGATTTACCCGCCATATTGGGGCCGGTGATGATGAGGCAGCGGTCAGTGGTGCAGTTGAGGGTGGTATCGTTGGGCACGAACATACTGCCCTTGAGCACCTGTTCCACCACCGGGTGACGCCCCTCGGTGATGGTCAGCACATCGCTGTCGTCCACCACGGGGCGGCAGTAGTTGTTTTCCGCAGCGACCTGCGCCAGCGCAGCCAGCACATCCAGCTGTGCAATGGCGTTAGCGGTGCGCTGGATGCGGTCCAGCTGGGCTCCGATGCTCTCCAGCAGTTCGTCAAACAGGCGGCGCTCCAGCGAGATGAGCCGCTCGTGCGCGCCAAGAATCTTGCTTTCCAGCTCCTTCAGCTCCTGCGTGATGTAACGCTCGCCGGAGGTGAGGGTCTGCTTGCGGATGTAGGTCTCCGGCACAAGGTTTTTGTAGGAGTTGCTCACCTCGATGAAGTAGCCGAACACATGGTTATAGCCAATTTTCAGCTTGGGGATGCCGGTCTCCTGCCGCAGACGGGCTTCCAGCTGCGCCAGCACGCCCTTGGTGTTATCGCGGATGGAGCGCAGCTCGTCCACCTCGGCATGGTAGCCCTTGGCGATGACACCGCCATCCTTGAGGGTGGAGGGGGCATCCGGGTCTACTGCGGCATAAATGCGCGCCTTGATATCCTCCAGCGGGTCGATACTTGCGGCCAGCTCGGCAAGCTCCGGGCAGTTGCAGCCCTCTGCCTGCTTGCGCAGACCGGGCAGACGGTCACAGGTCTGGGCAAGGGTGTAGATCTCCTTGGGGGTTGCAGAGCCGTACACCGTGCGGGTCATCAGGCGCTCCAGATCCGCAATGTAGTGCAGTTCTTCGGTCAGGTCGCCGCGCACCATGGTCTGGCGCACCAGCGCCTCCACAGCGTTCAGGCGGTGGTTGATGAGCTGACTGGAAATGAGCGGCTGCTCGATCCAGCTGCGCAACATCCGCTTGCCCATGGCGGTGCTGGTCTTATCCAGCACCCACAGCAGGGTGCCGCGCTTTTCGCGGCCGCGCAGAGTCTCGGTCAGCTCAAGATTTGCCCGGGTAACCGGCGAAAGCCGCATGAACTGGGCTTCGTTGTAAGTAATGACCGTCTTTAACCGCTCCACACCCTTGATCTGGGTATCGTGCAGGTATTCCAGTAGCGCAGCCATGGCAAAGCGCACAAGGCCCTCGGCGACCATGCCGGTGGTCTGCGGCCAGTCGCGGCCAAACTGCTCCTCCAGCGCAGACGCCACCAGCCCCGGCGCATAGCGCTCGTCCTCGACCAGCTCCACCGAGCAGCTCATGTTCTTTTTGATGTAGGCGGTCACCTCGCGGCAGTCCAGCAGGCCGGGGTTCAGCAGCACCTCGCTGGGGTGGTAGCGGCACAGCTCGGTAATGACCGCCGGGGCGATCTTATCCGCCGTCAGTTCGGTGATATGTGCCGTACCGGTGGAAACGTCCGCAAAGCACAGGCCCGCCTTTTTGCCCTTGAGGTACAGGCTGGCAATGTAGTTGTTGCGGTCGTCCTGCAGCATACTGCTTTCAATGACCGTACCGGGGGTGACCACCCGGATGATGTCCCGCTTGACAAGGCCTTTCGCCTTGGCGGGGTCCTCTACCTGCTCACAGATGGCCACCTTATAGCCCTTAGCGATCAGGCGCGCCACATAGCCCTCGTAGCTGTGGAAGGGCACGCCGCACATAGGGGCGCGCTCCGCAAGGCCGCACTGCTTGCCGGTAAGGGTAAGATCCAGCTCCCGGGACGCCGTGACGGCATCGTCGAAGAACATCTCGTAAAAATCGCCGATGCGGTAAAAAAGAATTTCGTCCTTGTGTTGATTTTTGATCTCAAGATACTGCTGCATCATGGGCGAAAGCTCTGCCATGGTTTTTCCTCTTTCCCTTGTATGGTTCCGTCAGCCGGTTTGCGGGCTGTAACCGCCGGTGCAAACAAAACGCGGTCTGTGTTGCACAGCCGCGTTCCGGTCAAAAAAAGTTTGCTCAGTGGCAGCCGCCGCAGGTGGAGCAGCTGCCGGTGCAGGAGGCAGAAGGCTCCTGCACGGTCATGGGGTCGCCGCCGTTCATGGCGGTGTTGATGATGGCGTCGATATAGTTGACCAGATTCTCGCACTCGCGCTTGGCCTCGTTATATGCCACCATACCCTCGTTGCCCATGATCTGACCGTAAAGGCTGTTCACCTTCTCGTTCAGCTCAGCGATGCGGGCATCGTCGCGCTCGTTCTTGCCGATCTCGTTGTTCAGATCCATGCGGGCCAGATTGAACTCGCCGATCAGGTTCTGCAGCTCCTCATCCTTATCGTTTGCCTTGCGGGCCTGATCCAGAATGACGTAGCGGGGGTCGGTCTGCAGTGCCATAGCGGCACGCTTGAAAAGATCAATGCAATCCATGATTGGGTTCTCCTTGTTGTTTTTATTCTTTCTGGGGCAGTTTGCCCCGGAATCACGTTTTTATGCTTCCACTTCGCCCAGCAGCACAGTGGCGCGGGCACCGGTAAGATGTACGGTCGCGTAGCTGCCCAGCAGTGCCGGGTCGGCGGCAAACTCCACGGTCAGGTTGTTGTCCAGCCGGCCGGAAAGGGTGCCCTCGTTGCGGCCGTAACCTTCCACCAGCACCCGGACAGTCTGCCCTACCTGCGCCTTGACCAGCGCCATGGCGATCTCGTCCTGCGTAGCCAGCAGGCGGGTCATGCGGTCGGTCTTTTCCTTGCGGGGGGTGGGGTCCGGCATTTCGGCAGCCTTGGTGCCGGTGCGCTTGGAGTAGATAAAGGTGAACAGCTGCATATAACCCACCTTGCGCACCAGTTCCAGCGTTTTTACAAAGTCCTCCTCGGTCTCGCCGGGGAAGCCCACGATGATATCGCTGGAAAAAGTGATGCCGGGCACGGTCTTGCGGGCGTAGTCGATGAGTTCCAGATACTGCTCCACCGTATAGTGGCGGTTCATCTGCTGCAAAAGCCGGTCGGAACCGCACTGCACCGGCAGATGCAGGTGCTTGCACAGCTTCGGCTGGGCGGCGATGGTATCAATGAGCTTATGGCTGGCGTCCTTGGGGTGGCTGGTCATAAAGCGGATGTGATAATCGCCGGGCACGGTGCACAGCAGGTTGAGAAGGTCGGAGAAATCGATCTGCTCTTCCAGACCCTTGCCATAGCTGTTCACGTTCTGACCCAGCAGGGTGATCTCCTTATAGCCCGCTTCCACAAGACTGCGGAACTCCGCAAGGATATCGCCGGGCTTGCGGCTCTTCTCGCGGCCGCGGACGTAGGGCACGATGCAGTAGGTGCAGAAGTTATCGCAGCCGTACATGATGGGCAGCCATGCGCGGAACTCGCTCTCGCGCCGGATGGGAATGTTCTCCACGATGACCGGACGCTGTGCGGGGTCCAGCAGCACCCGCTTATGCTTTTGCAGTTTCTGGGCGATCAGCTGCGGCAGGGTGTCGATGCCGTCCACGCCGAACACCAGATCCACATAGGGGTAGCTCTTGCGCAGCTTTTCCACAACATGCTTCTGGTTGGCCATGCAGCCGCACAGGCCGATGATGAGGCCGGGCTTTTTTTCCTTAAGGCCCTTCAGCGCGCCCACGTTGCCGAACACCCGCTGCTCGGCGTGCTCACGCACGGCGCAGGTGTTGAACAAAATCAGGTCGGCGTCCTCGGGCTTATCGCACAGGCCGTAGCCGATATCTACCAGCACGCCCTTGATGCGCTCGCCGTCGTTGACGTTCTGCTGGCAGCCGTAGCTATGCACAAAGGCCAGCGGCGGGGTGTCGTAGGTCTGCCGCACCAGCTCGGCGGCAACGGTATTATGTTCAAAGTTAATGTATTCCAAAAAAACCATCCTTCTCCGCCGGGCAGGGTAGCCCCATGCGGCGAAACTCTATTTTCTGCCATTCTATAAAAGACACTCTTTAGTATACCCTGTTTGGCCGCTGCGGGCAAGAGGAAACACGCAAATTTTATGCCTGTTTAGCCGCTGCTGCCTCTGCATCCTGCCTGCGGCAGCACTCTTCGCACACGCCCAGCAGCACCACGGCGCAGTCCTGCACCCTGCCCTTCTGGTTTTTGACCAGCTCCATCACCTGTTTTCCGTCTACCTCTGCATCGGTGACGCCGCCGCAGACGGTGCAGTACAAATGGCTGTGCCACGGCAGGGTGTGGTCAAAGCGGTCCGCCTTGCCGGGGATGGACACCCGGCGCACCCGCCCGGCTTCCACCAGACTGTTCAGGTTACGGTATACGGTGCCAAGGCTCAGATTCGGGCACTCCTGCGCGGCTTTATCGTAGATTTCTTCCGCAGTCGGGTGGTCGCACAGCTGCTGCACCGTCTGCATGACAAGCTCCCGCTGTTTTGAGTAACGCATATCCATCCTCCTTTTTCACACGGTTCAGACGTTTTCTTCCCCTTTGATCTTTGCCCAGTACGCCCGGGCGGCCTGTTCGGTCTTGTTGTCGCCAAAGGTGTAGTACTTGGTATCCTTCAGTACATCCGGCAGATACTGCTGCTGTACCCAGTGGTTGGCGTAGCTGTGGGCGTATTTGTAGTTCTGCCCCTTTATCAGCGCATCCTCGCCGTCAAAGTGTTTGTTTTGCAGCTGGCGCGGAATGGGCCCGGTGCGCCCGGCCTGCACATCCGCAATGGCTGCGTTGATGGCGTCGTGGGCGCTGTTGGATTTGGGGCTGGTGGCCACCAGAATGACCGCGTCCGCAAGCGGCAGACGCGCCTCCGGCAGACCCACCATGTTGGCGGCATCCACCGCCGCCTTGACGATGGGGATGATTTGCGGATAGGCAAGCCCCACATCCTCGCAGGCGCACACCATCAGGCGGCGGCAGGCAGAGGGCAGGTCTCCCGCCTCCAGCAGGCGTGCCAGATAGTGCAGCGCCGCGTCCGGGTCGGACCCGCGCATGGACTTCTGGTAGGCGGACACGATGTCGTAGTGGTCGTCGCCCTCCCGGTCGTAGCGCATGGCAGTGCGGCGGGTGACCTGCCGGATCATATCTAAGGTAATGCGTTTTTCTCCGTTTTCCACCGGCGCTGCCGTGACCGCAAAGTCCAGACAGCCCAGCGCCTTGCGTAGATCGCCCCCGGCGCTTTCGGCCAGATAGGCGCAGGCATCCTCGTCCATGCATACCGGCACCTGTTCCCCTTCGGAAAGGCGCTGCACGGCGTTGCGCACTCCGCGCTCCACGTCCGCTGCGGCAAGGGGCTTGAACTCAAACACCGTGCAGCGGGAAAGCAGCGCGTTATAGATGTAGAAATAGGGGTTCTCGGTGGTGGAGGCGATCAGGGTGACGCTGCCGTCCTCGATACATTCCAACAGGCTCTGCTGCTGCTTTTTGTTCAGGTACTGGATCTCGTCCAGATACAGCAGAATGCCGCCCGCCGCTGCCAGCGTGCCGATATCCTTGAGCACTGCCTTGATATCCCCGGTGCCGCAGGAGGTGCCGTTGAGCTTGTGCAGGGTCATGCCGCTGTTCTCGGCAATAATGCGTGCCACCGTGGTCTTTCCGGTGCCGGAGGGGCCGTAAAAGATCATGTTGGGGATGCGCCCGCTCTCGATGGTGCGGCGGAACACCCGCCCCGGAGCCAGCAGATGCTGCTGCCCGCACACATCCGCCAGCGTTTTGGGACGCAGGCGCTGCGCAAGTGGTTCATTCATGGTGGGTTCCCCTTTCCTGCCCGCAAGGCACTTTTTATATAGTATAGCGCATTTAGAAAAGGAGAACAAGAGCTTTTCTGAAAATCATTCTCAGATAATGCCCTGCAAACATTTACAAATCCTGTCAAACATGGTATGATTCAGGTATTCCCTTTTAAAGGAGGTTTGTCCCATGCCGGTACGAAAAAAAGCCCCGGAGGATCTTACCGCAAAAAAAACGCTGGCGCTGGAGGTCATCCGGCGTCTCAAGGCCGAATACCCGGATGCTGGTTGCACCTTGGACTACGACCACGCATGGCAGCTGCTGGTCAGCGTGCGGCTGGCAGCTCAGTGCACGGATGCCCGGGTGAACATTGTGGTGGAGGAGTTGTTTGCAAAATACCCAAGCGTAGCGGCGCTGGCTGCCGCCGAGCCGGAGGACATTGAAGCCATCGTCAAGCCCTGCGGGCTGGGACACTCCAAGGCGCGGGATATCTCGGCTTGTATGCGGATGCTGCGGGATCAATACAACTGCCGTGTGCCCAATACCTTTGAGGAGTTGCTCGCTTTGCCCGGCGTAGGGCGCAAGAGCGCAAACCTCATCATGGGGGATGTGTTCGGCAAGCCCGCCATCGTTACCGACACACATTGCATCCGGCTGTGCAATAAGATCGGCCTTGTAGACGGCGTTAAGGAGCCGCAAAAGGTGGAGATGGCGCTATGGAAGATCATCCCGCCGGAGGAAGGCAGCGACCTTTGCCACCGCTTTGTGATGCACGGCCGTGCGGTGTGCAACGCCCGCAAGCCGGAATGCGAAAAATGCTGTTTGAAAGACATCTGCCGCACCGCCCGCGAAGCCGCCGGGCAGCAGGCAGAGCCATAATTTTTAAGGAGGTATAACCTATGATCACTTTAACGATTTTGCTTATCGTTGCCCTGCTGTGCGTACTGGTGGGTTGCCTGACCGGCCTGCTGACGCTGGTGGGCGTGCTGGCCTCCCTTTTTGTGGGCGTGCTGGTGGGTGCGCTGGCCGGATATCTGGCCGGGCGCTTTATGGGCACGGAAACTTCCCTTGGCCGCAACATCCTGATGGGCGTGCTGGGCAGCTTTGTGGGCGAGTTTTTGTTTGGCCTGCTGGGCATCCACGCCTCCGGCAGCTTTTCTTCCTTTGCCATCTCGGTAATCGGTGCCTGCATCTGCATCTGGATCGGCCAGAAGATCTCTAAGTAAGTTTTTTGGATCAATACGCCGCCGCATTCTGCTGCCGGAGTTTCCGGGCAGGGTGCGGCGGCTTTGCTTTTCCGCACAAAGCAAAACCCCCGAAAACTGGCTTTACAAGCCAACTTTCGGGGGTTTCTCTTTGGAGCTACTGACCTGATTCGAACAGGCGACCTGCTCATTACGAGTGAGCTGCTCTACCAGCTGAGCCACAGTAGCACATTGCACATCTGCTGCAACAGGCAATATTTTACCATATTTCTGCGGCACTGTCAAGGCCGGATTTCCTGTAAACGGAGCAAGCTTTTGCAAGGCGTTTCACAAAAAGTTATTGCATTTTAGCCCGGCGGCTTTATAATAGAATTGATTGCGCAAAAGGCCGTGCCTTTTGCCGGAAAGGACGAGCTGCACCATGATCTTTGTTCCCCTGCTGCACTACTTTTTGTGCAAGAATGATTACAGCGGCAACGAGGCCGGGCTGCGCTACCGGCTTACCCCGGGCAAGCGCACCGTGCCGGACCCGGACGGCGGCGCGGATGCCACCAAAGAGGAAAAGATCCTCACAGTGGACTACTGGCCCGCGCCTTGGACGATTGACAAGACCGATCCCGCCCTGCGCCGCCGGGAGGTATTTCCGCTTACGGACGAAGGGCGTGCCGCCGCTGCGCAGTATCTGAAGGACGCCTACGAGGCCGAGCCGGAGCGCTGGAACAACTGCCCGGACATGATGGACTGCGACCCCTGGGAGCCGCCTGCCGAGCCGGATACTGCCAACGAATAAACCGAACGAGGAAACCATGATCTACCGTTTGAAAGAACTGAAGGGCGATACCATCGCCGTGCCGCAGCTGGTGTTCTCCAAGCTGGGCATTGCCGAAGAATACAATGTGCGGGTGGCGCTGTATGTGCTGGCCACCGGCGTGACCGACCCGGACAAGCTCTGCGCCGACCTCAAGCTGCGCAGCCGCATCAGCGCGGAGAGTGCACTAGCCTTCTGGGCAGGTGCGGGGCTTTTGGAGCGCTATGAGGAGAACGCCGCCCCAGGCGCAGAGCCCAGCGCTCCCGCCCCCATGCGCTGGGCGGAGATCGCCGCCGCCAGCCGCACCGACCCCATGATCTCCAGCCTGATCGACTGCGGGCAGACCAGCTTTGCCCGTCCGCTGACCCACACCGAGATGGAAAAGCTGGTGAACCTGTATGTGCAGGAAGGCTTTGCGCCTGAGACTGTGATGCTGTGCGTAGCCTATGTGGCCAGCCGGGGCAAACGCACCATGGCCGCTGTGACCCATGAGCTGAAGGTCTGGCGCGCTGAGGGCGTGGAGACCGGCGAGCAGGCCGATGCCCACTTAAAGCTGCTGGCGCTGCGCCAGAGCCGCGAGGAATACGTCAGCAGTCTGTTGCAGATCACCCCCGAGGAGCTGACACTGGGCGGGCGCAAAGCCATTGCGCGCTGGTACGAGGTGTACGGCTACGACGACGCCATGGTGCAGGAAGCTGCCGTACAGGCCGGCCCCAAGCGGGATCTGTGGTACTGGAACAGCATCCTGAAAACATGGAACGCCAAGGGTCTGCGCAGCATCCACGATGTGCGTGGGCCGGTGGCTGCAGCCGGAGCAAGCCGGAATATCCGGGTGGACCGCGCTGCACCCAGCGGAAACGATATCCTGAAAAACGCCACCCGCCGCCGTTCTCTTATCAAGAAACCGGAGTAAGGAGCCTTTATGCGTACCAAAAACGAATTATATCAGCAGGCATTGCGCACCGTAGCCATGCGGCGTCAGACCGCCCGCGCCCTGGCGCAGGATGCGCAGGCCGAAGCCGAGGCCGCCATCCCCGGGCTGCGCCACGCTGAGGAGGAAGTGCGTGTGCGGGGCATCCGCTGTGCCATTGCCGGAGCCTCCGGCAAGGACCGCACCGAGACTGCTGCTGCCCTTGCGGCGGCAAAGCAGAAGCTGACCGCCCTGCTGGCTGAGAGCGGACGCCCTGCGGATGCACTGGAGCCAAAGTTCACCTGCAAGCGGTGTGAGGACACCGGCGCAGTGGACGGCCGCACCTGCGATTGTGTGCGCCGGGTGATGCAGCAGCTGCGCCGGAAGGAGATCGAGGAGCTGTCCAGCCTCTCCATCTCCAGCTTTGACACCATGCAGCTGGACTACTACCCCAACACAGTGGACAAAGCGCTGGGCGAGAGCGTGCGCAGCTATATGGCCGAGGTTCTGGCCGACCTGCGGGATTACGCCGCGGACTTCTCCCCTGCCACCCGCGAAAGCCTATTGCTGGTAGGCAACGCAGGGCTGGGCAAGACCCATGCCGCCCTTGCCATTGCCGGTGAGGTGCTGCGGCAGAACTACGACGTGATCTATGTCTCCTGCCCGGACTTTTTCGGCAAGCTGGAAGCGCTACATTTCGGCACCGACCCCGGCGGCGAGGAGGAGACCTTGTTCCAGACTGCCTGCAACGCTGACCTGCTGATTTTGGACGATCTGGGCACCGAGTTCAATTCCAGCTTTTTCCTGACGAATCTGTACAGCTTGCTGAATAACCGCTTGGGCGCAAAGCTGCCTACCATTGTCACCACCAATATCACGGACGGCGCACTGCTGGAAAAGCTGTATACGGAGAAGATCTCCAGCCGCCTTGCGGCCTTTGTACAGATCCAGTTTTTAGGCAGTGATATCCGGGTGCAGAAGGCTGCAGAATAAGTCGTTTCATTTCTGCCAGAGCTGTACATCTTTTGAGAGAAGCAATTTTAAAATATGTGCGAAATGCCGTGCAAATGAAAAGCCATCTGCCGCAGCATGACCAGGGGCGAAACCCTTTGAATCAGCTGTTGCAGATGGCTTTATTGTTTGATAAATCAGAACTCCAGTGCAGGGCTTACCTCGTTGCGGCGCTGTGCCTGCACGATGCAGTCTTTTTCCGGCACGACACCGGCTGCACCCAAGGTGGTGAACACGGTCTGCAAGGCAAGGTTGGGCGTGTTATTCTCCTGCGAGAGATGGCACAGAGCGAACTTTTTACAGCCGCTCTGGATGAGCTCCAGAAGCTTTGCGGAGCACTCGTCGTTGGAAAGGTGTCCTCGCACGCTCTCGATGCGGGCGCGCAGATAGTAGGGGTAGGGCCCGCTGCGCAGCATGTGCAGGTCGTAGTTGCTTTCCAGCGCCACAAGGTCGCAGCCGGAAAGCGCCTCGTGCACCGGTGGGGTCAGGGTGCCAAGGTCGGTGGCGATGGTCATGGTCTTATCGTCCGGGGTGTGGATGCGGTAGCCCACGCAGGGCACATCGTGGCTGGTGGGGAAGGACTGCACCCCGAAGCAGCCGATGTCCTCTTCCCTGCCCTCCAGCGTGTTCAGCTCACAGTTGGCGGGCACGATATCGTTGGCATCCAGAAAATCCAGCGTAGCCGCTGCGCCGTACACCGGCATCGGGTTCTTTTTCAGGAAAGTGGAAAGCCCCTTGACGTGGTCGCTGTGCTCGTGGGTGACAAGGATGCCCGCGCAATCGCTGACGGCTAGTCCCAGTGATTTGAGCGCTGCCGTGGTGGTGCGTACACCCTTGCCCATATCCACGATGAGGTACTGCGCACCGCAGCGCACCACGCTGCTGTTGCCGGAGGAGCCGGAATACAATGAAATGAACTCTGCCATGAAAACCTCTTATGTTACCACCTGAAAACAGCCCGCCGCACAGAACTTACGGCAGGCTGTTTGTTTTGTTGTTTGTGTTACAGGGCCTGTTCCAGCGCAGCGGGCATCCGCTCCACCTTGCTGATATCAGCGCCCAGACCGCGCAGCTTTTCCACGATATTCTCGTAGCCGCGCTCGATATGGCCGATTTCCTCGATCTCACTGGTGCCGTCAGCCATCAAAGCGGCCACCACCATGGCGGCACCGGCACGCAGGTCGGAAGCGCGCAGCGGTGCGGGACTGAGCTTTTCTACGCCCTCAAACACGGCCACCTGACCGTCCACCTGCACGCTGGCACCCATCTTGCGCAGCTCGTCCACATAGCGGAAACGGTTGTCCCACACGCTCTCGGTGATGGTGCTGGTGCCCTTGGCCACGCTCAGCAACACACCCATCAGGGGCTGCATATCGGTGGGGAAGCCGGGGTGCGGCATGGTATTGATCTTCAGCGGCAGAATATCGCCGGTACGGGATACCCGCACAGCATCATCAAATTCTTCCACAGTGACCCCTGCACGGCGCAGCTTTGCCGTGATGGGCTCCAGATGCTTGGGGGTGACGTTCTTGATGAGGACATCGCCGCCGGTGGCAGCCGCAGCCACCATATAGCTGCCGGCCTCGATCTGATCCGGGATGATGCTGTAAGTGCAACCGTGCATTTTTTCCACACCGCGTACCTTGATAACATCCGTACCGGCACCGCGCACATCTGCGCCGCACATATTCAAAAAGTTTGCCAGATCCACCACATGGGGCTCCTTGGCGCAGTTTTCCAGAATGGTCTGACCCTTGGCCATGACCGCAGAGAGCATACCGTTCATGGTAGCGCCCACGCTGACCTTATCAAAGAAGATATGGGCACCGGTCAGCTCCTGCTTGGTGCGCACGGTGATCATGCCGTAATCCACGCTGTCCTCTGCGCCCAGTGCACTGAACACCTTCAAGTGCTGGTCGATGGGGCGGGGGCCCAGATTGCAGCCGCCGGGCATGGCCACTTGTGCCTTGCCGAAGCGGGAGAGCAGTGCGCCAAGGAAGTAGTAGCTGGCGCGCATCTGGCGGGACAGATCGTCCGGCACATTGGTAGTGACCAGATGCCGCGTATCGATCTCGTAGGTGTTGCGGTTGAGCATCTTCACCTGTGCACCAAGGGTGCTCAGAATCTTGAGGCTGACCGACACATCGCTGATATCGGGCAGATTTTCGATCACGCAGACATCCGCTGCCAGAATGGTGGCAGGCAGAATACCCACAGCCGCATTTTTTGCGCCGGAAATAGTAACTTCTCCGTGCAGGGGCTTACCGCCGGTAATAACAAATTTCTCCACTTTTATGATCTCCTTGTCAAAGGCCTGTGCCACAGGCCTGTTAAGGCTACTGAAAGCATTCCATCTCGTTACTTGTACTGCCGGGGTGTACAGATTGACCAACACCGGGGCAGATTTATAACTATCCTATTATACACTACTTCCACAAAAAAGCAAAGCCCGATTTGTATCTGTTTCATTATTTTCTGTTTTGCCCAGATTACACGCGGATATTCCAATAATTTATTGAATTTTTCATCAATTTTGACGAATACCGACCCAAATTTCACCCTTTGGCGATATCACCAAACGTGATCCTCGCACCGCGCCTCCGGGATCCAGCCCAGCTGATAGGCTGTTACCAATTGCTTCAGGTCGTGCACTCGTTCCCGCAGCACCTCGCCCTCGTCCATATCTTCCACGAGGATGCGATGATTTTCAGTTTCCAGAATGTTCTTCTGGGACAGGATGTCCAAATTCTCCCGCACCGCCTTCTCTGCGCTTTCAAAGGGCTGATGGGTGCGCAGAGACATGGTGCGGCTGGAATACACCAGCGTATACCCGGCAATGCCGGTCTTTTCGTGGTAGGCGCGGCAGAACCCGCCGTCGATGACCACCAGCCGTCCCCCGCCCTTGATGGGGCTCTCGCCGTTTTTCTCCTGCACCGGCACATGGCCGTTGACGATATGGCTCGTGCCCGGCAGGCCGAACTCTGCCAGAATGCGGCGGCAGGCGGCTTCGTCGTTGTACCAGCTATAATAGGGGTCCTTGACCTCCGTATGGGTGGCGGGATCGGCGATATACAGCCGCTCAAAGGTGGTCATGGCGCTGCGGCCAAACAGCGGCGAAAGCTTGCCGCACCACAGATACCACAGAAAATCCTGTCCGCTCTGGCGGGCAGCGCTGCCCTCTGCCCCGTAGTAGCCACGGCGGGCGCGGGCGTCGCAGTAATCCATCAGGGCACGGCCGGAGTAGCGGCGCCCCTCAAAGTGCTCCACTGCAAAACCGCCCTTCGTGTTCATGGGCACAGCGCCGTGGTAGAGCAGGTTTCCGTTTTCAATGTGGTACACGCTGCCCTTGGCGTACAAAAATTCAATGTGCTGCTGTAATCTTTCGCTCTGCCGGAAAGACTGTACCAGCTTGTGCAGCACCAGCTGCTCGTCCGGGTTCAGTCTTGCGGGGTCTGCCGGGTCTACCGTAGGGAAGGAGGTGTCCCGCAAGGGGTAGCGCTTCTCCCCCACCTGCACGGTGTGGGCGTCCCAGTCGATGCGGCGCAGATAATCCCGCCCCTGCATCTGGAAATCCGGGTTGCGGTCGATGACCTGACACTCCAGCTTGAACATGAGGATGGAGATGGCCTTGTGCATCACGGCGCAGCGGCGGAGCATTCCCTCCGTATAGGGGCCGCGGGCGGCGTCCGTGTGGGGCATCCAGATGGAAAGATCGTCCTCGCCGTAGAACTGCTCCGCCATGCGCTGCAAGTGCCGCAGGTTGATGCCGTAGCAGTCCTCCAGCATCCCGTGGTTGTGGTAGGCAAGTGTAGTTTTAAGTACCGTACAGATGCAGATGGGACTGCCGGCGGCAGCGCCCATCCATACCACGTCATGGTTGCCCCACTGGATATCTACATTGTGATGACGCATCAACAGATCCAGAATAATGTCCGGGCGGGGGCCGCGGTCAAACAGGTCGCCCACGATATGCAGTTTATCCACCGCCAGATGCTTGATGAGCTCGCACAGCCGCACGATAAAGCGGTCGGCGCGGCCATTCTCGATGATGCTGCCCACGATCTGGCCGTAGTACAGGTCTTTATCGTGATCCTCAAAGTGGGCGTGGAGCAGCTCGTCCAGAATATAGCCGCAGCTGGAGGGCAGACAGCCGCGCACATGGTCGCGGGTGTGCTTGGAGGACACCAGACGGCAGATATCGATCAGCTGGAGAAGGGTCTGGGTGTACCACTGCTCCAGTGCATCCTCGGTAGTGCAGCGTGCTTTAAGCTGAGGCAGCTTTTCGGTGGGATAGTAGATCAGGGTGGCAAGCTCGGCACGGGCTGCTTCCGGCATGGTGTCACCCAGCACGGCATCCACCTTTTCCCGGATGACACCGGAGGCCGAGTTCAGGATGTGCACAAAGGCCTCGTTCTCGCCGTGCAGGTCGCTCATAAAGTGCTCGGTGCCCTTGGGCAGCTTGAGCAGCGCCTGTGTGCTGATG
>OWJL01000009.1_pt1 | contig 114218 bp, 135 predicted proteins | sample 1732571 | NCBI WGS metagenome assembly OWJL01 (sample SAMN05065730, study PRJEB22554) | human gut metagenome | biome: ENVO:2100002; feature: ENVO:00000062; material: ENVO:00002003 | host: Homo sapiens | place: USA
GGATGGTTGGCGGATTTTTTCATTTTAGGGCTTGACTTTTAATAGTTAGTCTTCGTCAGAGATTTATAGGCTTCTGCCACTTTGCCTTTCGGGTCATGGACAAAGATGCTCTTACCCGCCGCGCTGATTTCCGCTGCACGGACGGAGTGGGGAATCGTCTGACCGAACACTTTGATGTGCTTTCCGTATGCCTGCCGGATCAGCGAGTCGATTTGTCGGCCATAGTTGGTGCGGTTATCTGTCATCGTCAGCAGGATGCCTTCGATTTTCAGCTTCGGGTTGATCTGCCGATGCACCTTGTTGATGGTCTGCAAAAGCTGTTCCAGACCTTTTGCGGAAAGATACTGTGCCTGCACAGGAATCAGGGCAGTGTCTGCCGCTGCAAGTGCATTGATGGTCAGCATCCCAAGGGAGGGAGTGCAGTCCAGCAGAATATAGTCATAATCCCGCTTTGCACTTTCCAGCACCTGCTTCAGCATCTTTTCACGGCTCATGGCATTGACGAGGGCGACCTCCATCCCGGCCAACTCGATATTAGCAGGAATCAGGTCTACACCCTCTGCATGGTGCAGCACACCTTCACCGGGTGGAATACACTGATCGTTCATAGCTTTCTGCATCAGGGAAGAAAGGGTAACGGGCAGTTCGTCCGGCTTCTGCCAGCCCATACTGATGGTGAGCGAACCCTGTGGGTCAGCATCTACCAGTAAAACTTTCTTGCCTTCGGCAGCAAGGCCAACACCCAGATTTTCGCAGGTTGTTGTTTTTCCGGTACCGCCTTTCTGGTTGACAACGGCAATCGTGGTTGCTTTCTTAGAAATTTCTATCACCCCCGTTTCGCTAAATCGTGGTTGGTCTGATTCTGATAGTAAAGCTGCATGGTGGTCGGTGCGTTGTACAGAGAAGCGAGCAGGTATTGTTTCATGTTCCTGATTGGGCTGCTGTTCTCTGCAAGGCACTTCAACACAAATTTGATGTGGTCGGCGTTCAGCTTCATAAACCGGCTGCGCACTACCTCGGCAGGGCGGTCATCCCCGGCGATCCGCAGCATCTTTCGCTTGGTCGCACAGGTGTCCACCAGCAAATCAACGATCTGGTAGATGATGTCCTCGTCATCCGGGCAAAGCCGGAGAAGAAGCTCGACCTCCAAGGACTGAGAAAAATATTCTTCCAGTTGTTCGCGCTGGCCCATCCCGTCTGTTTCTTCCGAATTGAAGGGATAAGTCTCATTCATCTCAGTATTATTCTTATCAGTCTTATTACATCGTGGTTTTGCAGGGTCTTGACTTGTGCTCTTGAAGCCTCCAGATTCGTGATTTTCACGATTCTGGAATCGTGCTTTTGAAGAATCTGCCGAAAAGTTTTTCACATACACCAAACTTGGCCTTCCTAAACCTCTGCGTTTTCGTTCAATCAAACCAAATTCTTCAAGCTCCCGTAGCAACTTCGTCGCTTTGTTGTCTGCGCAACACAATGACCTCTTGACATCCTCAATCGTGAAGATGATGAACACCCGACCTTGCTCGTCCAGCCAGCCATTCTTGGCCGACAGGCTCATGCGATCGAGCAGGATGCCGTAGAGTGTTTTGGCATCCGTGGACAGGCTCTGGAACCGCTGCTCCTGAAAAAGAGCCTTTGGAATGCGGTAGAAGGAGAAAAGCTCTCCAGTCTGTCCGTAGAAGTAGTCAAGGGTCATGCGGTTGGTTCACAGATAAAAAACAGCGATAATATATCGGCATAGTTGAGAAAACCTCCTTGTCAATACTTTTGGGGAAAATAAAAAGCGCAACTTTGATGTGTGAAATCAAAATTGCGCTAAGTAAGCTGTCAGAAAAAACTTTTCTCGTAAATGACCTTCTCTCTGAGCAAAACCCATTGACACACTTGAAAATTGGGTGGTAAAATTGCCTTGTAGGCGGAGCATGATTCCTGGAAGCAGGATTCAACTGTGAACCTTTTTGGTGGATAGAACGTATCAACGCGATATTAAGCCTGTCCCCGCACTTTCGTGTGGGGGTGTGTTTCGATACCGTTCGGGAGAGCGCTTGCATGGCATGCAAGAGGTCACCGGTTCGATCCCGGTAATCTCCACCAGAAAGAAAAGCACTGCACAGGAATGTGCGGTGCTTTTTTGTTGTGTCTGCCCAGCTATGCAGCTGCTAAATTCATGCTGGACATTTGCGGAAAGTTATGGTATAATTCTTTCTGCAATTGCGGGTATAGTACATCGGCTAGTATATCAGCCTTCCAAGCTGAGGAGGTGGGTTCGATTCCCATTACCCGCTCCAAAAGACCTGAACCATGAACGGTTCGGGTCTTTTCTTTTTGTCCTGCACTGGGCAGTCATCTTGCAAACCGGCGGCGGAAATGCTACAATAGAGCCATAAAACCGCTGAAAGGGGAACGCTACAATGGAATTCCGCGATAAACCGATGGAGAACCTCATGCGCCTGCAGGAGAAGGATATCTGCAAAAATGTTAACGCCCTGCTGCTGGAGGGCGAGCAGATCGTGGGCGCATACAAGACGGTGCGCGATCAGGTGGTGTTCACCAGCCACCGCATCATCATGGTGGATATGCAGGGGGTCACGGGCACGCGGCAGCAGCTTTTTGTGCTGCCCTACCGCAAGGTGCTGCACTATGGCATTCAGACGGCGGGTTTTGGCGATCCGCTGCAGGCGTCCCAGCTGACAGTCTGCTTTGCGGACGGCCACGAGGCCAAGTTTGGCTTTATTGGGCAGAAGGACCTGTTTCAGGTGGCAAACGCTATCAGCGCCCGCATCCTGTAAGAAAAATTATGAACCGAAGCCGCTGCACAAGGGTTTGTGCGGCGGCTTTTTTTACGCATTTTTGCGGCTGGTTGTATACAAAACGCATGAAAATTTGAAACAAAACGCAAAACAATGTGCCAAAATAGGCGAAAAACTGAGAAACGCAAAACTTTGTGCCACAAGATAAAAACATGATTGACATTTTGTTTCGTCTCGCGTACAATTCGGGGCACAAGGCAGTCCCGCTGCTGCGGGACAAAAAAGCACGAATACAGGTATATTGTCGCATTGCGGCAAAAAGAATGGGAGGACCTTACCATGTCAACCAAATTTTCCCGTAAAACGTTCCTGAAGGGCAGCGTTGCCGGTCTGGGCATGATGGCGCTCAACGTGTGCACCGCCGGGGCAGCCTCTGCTGCCGAGCCCGCAGCCGCCGCAGCGGAGGATACCAACTCCCTGAACCTCGTCCCTAAAAAGGCGGCCTCGGTCAAGGTGACCAGCCGCGGCAGCGTGAGCGGCGGCTGGCAGGGCGAGCCGGTGTTCCCCAACTGGAAGGGTCTGGACGATACGCTGGCCATGAACCACATGTACACCTTTGTGGGCTACGCAGGGCAGGGAACGCTGTGCGTGGAGCCCGAGGCGGGCGTGACCGGCTTTAACCTGTTCGTCAATAACCGCCAGATCAACACCGCTGCCATGGCGGCAGGCGGCGTGTGGAACGTGGACATTTCCGGTCAGACCATCAACGGCCGCAACACCATTCAAGTGGGCGGCATCCGTCCCCGCGGCAAAAAGGTGACCGTGCGGGTGGGCTACCCCACCGTGCAGGAGGGCAGCCTGCAGGACGTGGGCATCGACCGCGATGCACTGGAGCTGTTGGAGCAGATCATTCAGGCCGACGTGAACAACGGCTTCCCCAGCGCACAGATGGCCATTGTGAAAAACGGCAAGCTGGTGTATCAGAACGCATGGGGCAAGGTGAACTCCTATAATCCGGACGGCACCCCCAAGACCGACAGCCCGGCTGTGACCAACGATACCCTGTACGATCTGGCCTCCAACACCAAGATGTACACTGCAAACTACGCATTACAGTACCTCGTCACGCAGGGCAAGGCCAATTTGGACAGCCGTCTGGTAGACCTGCTGGGCAGCGCCTTTGTGGAGGACACCATCGACATTACCTACAACGGCTACGAGAACCCGGGCCTGAAGGTCAACAAGCAGTGGAAAGCAGAACTGACCCTACGCGATATCCTGCGCCATCAGGCAGGCTTCCCTGCAGACCCCCAGTACCACAACGATTCCTTTGACCAGTGCGCTCAAAAGACCGTTCCCGGTGCCACCAACGTGCTCTTCTCCGGTTGGGACGGCAGCGCTGCAACCCGCGCCGCGACCCTCAAGTCCATCTTCAAGACCCCGCTGATGTATAAGCCGGGCACCAAGACCGTTTACTCCGACGTGGACTATATGCTGCTGGCCTTCGCTATTGAAGCCATCACCGGCAAGGGTTTGGACGCCTTCCTGAAGGAGACCTTCTGGGACCCCATGGGTCTGACCCATACCACCTACAACCCCCTGCTGAACGGCTTTGCCGCCAACGATTGCGCCGCTACCGAGCTGAACGGCAACACCCGCGATGGTGCCATCTCCTTCACCGGCGTGCGCACCGCCACCATTCAGGGCCAGGTGCACGACGAGAAGTGCTACTACGCGATGGGCGGTATTTCCGGCCATGCAGGCCTGTTCTCCAACGCTACCGAGTTGGCAAAACTGGCCTCTGTCATGCTCACCGGCGGCTACGGCGAGAACCGCTACTTCTCCCGCAACGTGATGGACGCCTTTACCGCACCCAAGAAGGAGGACGCTGCCAACTGGGGTCTGGGCTGGTGGCGTGAGGGCGACAACCAGCGCTGCTGGTATTTCGGTACGCAGGCACCCTCCAATACCATTGGCCATCAGGGCTGGACCGGTACGTTGACCATGATCGACCCCGTGGAGAATCTGGTGGTGGTGTACCTGACCAACAAGATCAACTCCCCGGTCACCGATAAGGCCGCGAACCCCAATAATTTCAATGGTAACTGGTATACGGCTTCTACGCTGGGTTTTGTGGCACAGCTGCTGTATCAGGGTCTGCAGAACCACGGCACCGACCCCAACAACGCTTACAGCGCCCTGCTGGAGGATATGGCGGAAAGCAAGTTTGCGCTGGTGGCCGAGGGCGGCAGCGTGCCTGCTACCCACCCGCTGGTGCGCTCCGGTTATGCCGTGCTGGAGGCTATGGCTGCCCACGCCAATGCCACCCACTCTTATCTGGACCGCAACTATTTCAACGATGCCCTCACCTTGCTGGATGATACCCGCGATGCAGAGGAACTGGCAAAGCTGAAAAAGATGCTCAATAAGTTCTGAACGCAGTTCTTTACAAATAACTGAATAAATAGCAAAGGGACTGCCGCACCAAATGAGGTACGGCAGTCCCTTTAACTTTAGCAGGCTGGACCCTTTCAGGTGTGCGCCGTTTTGCGCACCAGCTGCCGGTGCATCAGCGCCATCAGCACCAGAACTGCCAGCAGATAGAAGGGGAACAGCGCCGGGGTGATGTTATTGGCAAGCAGACCGAACAGCGGCGGCATGGCAAGATTGCCCACATAGGCGCTGCTCATCTGGATGCCGATGACGGCCTGAGAATTCTGTACGCCGAAGTGCGCCGGGGTGGAGTGGATGACGCTGGGGTAGATGGGCGCACATCCCAGCCCTACCAGCACAAGCCCGGCCAGCGCAAAGACCTGCGCCCCGGGCAGCAGCAGGGCAGCAATGCCCACGCCCAGCACCGCAAACCCCAGACGAATCATCTGATCGTCGCTCAGTTTTAAGGTCAGAAAGCCGCAGACGCCCCGCCCCACCGTGATGCCGATATAGAACAGGCTGGCAAAGCTGGCAGCCGTCTGGGCGGGCACCTGCCGCACAAGGGTCAGGTAGCTGCTGGCCCAAAGTCCGGCGGTGGTCTCCAGTGCGCAGTAGCAGAAGAAGCAAAGCATCACTTCCTTCGCGCCCGGCAGCGCGAACACCTGCGGCAGGGTCAGCGCCTTGGGCACGGTGCCGTCCGGGGTGGCATCGGGGCGTTTATGCCACAGGGGCAGACTGCAAAAAAGCACGGCAGTCAGTGCGATCTGGAACAGGGCGATGTACCGGTAACCGCTGTTCCAGCTCAGCCCGCCGGAAAGCGCCGCGCCCATCACCACGGGGCCGATGGTGGTGCCCACGCCCCACATACAGTGCAGCCAGCTCATGTGGCGGCTTTCGTAATGCAGGGCAACGTAGTTGTTCAGGGCGGCATCCACGCTGCCCGCGCCCAAGCCGTAGGGGATAGCCCACAGGCAGAGCATCCAGAACCGGCCGGAGACCGAAAAACCGAACAGCGCCGCAGCGGTCATGCCAACGCTGAGGGCGGTCACCCTGCCCGTGCCCAGTGCCCGGGTGAGTCGGTCGCTGTTCAGGCTGGAAACGATGGTGCCCAGCGAGATGATCATGGACAGGATACCCGCGTAGGAGAAGGGGACGCCCAGCTGGGGGTACATGGTGGGCCATGCAGACCCCAGCAGAGAATCCGGCAGGCCAAGGCTGATAAAGGCCAGGTAAATAATTGGCAGCAAAAGCTGTGTCATAGGAAGGAGCCCTCCAAAAAAGTTCAGTTGTTCTTTTCCAGATACACGGTGGTGGAGGGGAAGGCGAAGTCCACGCCGTTTTTCTGCATCACGTCCATCAGATCGAGATTTAAGTCGTTCTGCATCTGCAAAAAGCGGGTCATGTCGGCGGTGCGCAGGTAGGCGGACACCAGCAGGTCGATGCTGGAAGCGCCGAAGCCGTTCAGCTTAACCAGCACCGAGTCCTCGTAGGTGTAGGGGCTGGCCTTGAGCATGGCAGTCAGGTCGGTCATCAGCTGTTCCAGCTGAGGACGGGAGGTATCGTAGGTGACCCCGAGGGTGAAGCGGTACAGCCGCTTGTTGCGCAAAGTACCGTTGTTGATGGTGGCAGAGCTGACTGTGCTGTTGGTCAGGATGTACACCGAGTTATCCAACGCGCGGACTTTGGTGGAGCGGAAGTTGATGTCCACCACCTCGCCGGAAACGTCGCCCACGGTGATCCAGTCGCCGATGGAAAACGGGCGATCCAGCAGGATGACCAGCCCGCTGAACAGATTTTTGGCGCTGTCCTGCGCCGCGAGAGAGATGGTCAGACCGACAAGACCCGCACTGGCTACGATGCTGCCCACCGGCAGGCCGCTCTCCTGTGCCATGGTCATAACGCCCAGAACCACGATGAGAACTTTGTACACCTTGTTCAGCAGGGTGGTTAGAGTGCGGTTAGTGCGCACCTCCTCGCCGCAGCTCGCCAGCAAAAGGTCGGTGAGATCGGCGGCGGCGTACAGCCCCTGACACACAAAAAAGGTGGCGGCCAGCTCAAAGACTGTGAGCAGAAATTTATTTACGCCGGCAATTGCCCACGGCAGGCTGGCCGCTGCGGCATAGATGAACGCTGCAAGGGTGAGCCGCTGCAGCGGTACGGCAAAGCTGCGCAGCAGAATGGGCGTACCGGCCAGCCGCCAGTTGCGGCGCAGCAGGGCAGGGAACACCCTGCGGGACAAAAGCTGCCGCGCCAGCCAGCCAAGCACCAGCAGCAGCGCCGCGCACACCACCCGGGCAGCAAAGGCTGCCCAGCCTTCCAGCAGCAGCGAGCCCAGCTCAAAACCAAGGTTACGGATCGAGAAAATCATGGGAAACCTCCTGTGTTTTTTCACAACGCATATTATGATAGCATACTCTGCCGCCCGGGGCAAGGAAAGAAAGGTGAAAACTATGGGAATCGGTTTTGCCGCTTACCCCAGCGCAAAAGCCTTCACCCCTTGGGGGGAAGGTGCTGAACGAAGTGAAGCGGATGAGGGGTGATTGTCCGCAAGCAGCAGCTAAAGGTGCGCCCTCATCAGTCACCTGCGGTGACAGCTTCCCCCGACCGGGGGAAGCCATCATTCGGAAATGTGATTAAAAAGGGACTTGACAGCGCCGCAGTACCGCGCTATACTCTTGGTCAGAAAGTTCGTTTCAGGGCGGGGTGCAATTCCCCACTGGCGGTAAAGTCCGCGACCACCCGCAAGGGTGCTGACCCGGTGCAACTCCGGGACCAACGGTATAGTCCGGATGCAAGAAACGGCAGGCAAATTGCGTCTGTGCGCCCTGTTGCAGTTTTTGGTTGCAGCAGGGCGTTTTTGGGTTTGTCTTTCCGGTTCGATCCAGCGCGAAAAGGGCTTTCCGAACAAATTTGAACGGGGCGTACACCCCGGGGAGGACAACTACCATGAAAAAGAATACCACCCACAACCTGACCGTTGCCGCCATGCTCAGCGCGGTCGCCTTTATCCTGATGTTCATTGAGTTCCCGCTGCCGATGCTCATCCCGTCCTTTGTCAAGATGGACTTCTCCGACCTGCCCGCCCTGCTGGGTGCCTTTGCACTGGGCCCGGTGTACGGCGTGGTCATCAGCTTTATGAAGAACCTGCTGCACATCATCATCAAGGGTACCTCCACCGCCTGCGTGGGCGAGCTGTGCAACTTTATGCTGGGCGCGGTGTTCTCCGCTGTGGCGGGCTTTGTCTACAAGCGCCATAAGAGCCGCAAGACCGCCATTCTGGGCGCTATCGCCGGTGCAGCCGCTATGGCGGTGTTCAGCGTGCCCTCCAACTACTTCATCACCTACCCGGCCTATGTGCAGTTCTACCATATGCCGCTGGAAGCCATTCTGGGGATGTATCAGGCTATCCTGCCCTCTGCCGACAGCCTGATCAAGTGCCTTGTGATCTTTAATATGCCCTTCACGCTGGTCAAGGGTCTGCTGGACGCCGTGCTGTGCCTGCTGATCTATAAGCCCCTGTCTCCCATCCTGCACGGCCGCAAGTGATTTTTCTTAGTTCTTTAGGCATAGAAAAAGCCGAAGCAACTGCAAGGTTGTTTCGGCTTTTTTGATTGTATAGACAGCCGTTAGGCGGGAAGTTTCTCCGAGGACCGTTCGCTGGGGTGGGCCCCTGCCGCCGCAGGCGGTAGGGCGGGCGATGGAATGGCCCGAGTCGTGTCCGAGGAGGAAGCTTCCCGCCCAACGGTTGATTTACGCCAGCGCGCCCTTATCCAGCCATTTGCCACGCGCCATGCGCAGCAAAAACAGTGCGCCGCGGGTGCAAAGTTCGGCGCACATGGCTGCCCATACGCCCACCAGCCCAAAGCGGGGAGCCAGCAGAACAGCCAAGGTCAGCCGCACGCCCCACATACTGATAAGGTTCAGCACAAAGCAGCCGGTGCTGTCGCCCGCGCCCTGCATGGAGCCGCTGGCCACGATGCTTGCCCCGAACATGGGCTCGGCAAAGGCTTCGATACGCAGCACCCGTGCGCCAAGCGCAATGACGGCGGCGTCGGCGGTGAAGATACCCATCAGATGCGGGGCAAACACATACAGCCCCACGCCGGTCAGTGCCATGATGCCCATGCCCATGGCGGTGCACAGCCATGCAAAGCGCTTTGCCATGTCCCGGCGGTTTGCGCCCACAGCCTGTCCCACCAGCGCAAGAGCGGCGTCCTGAATGCCGTAGCCTGCCATGTAGCACAGGCTCTCGGCGCTGACCCCCAGACTGTTGGCGGCAATGGCGGTAGTGCCCAGCCCGGACACGATGCGCACCAGCAGCACCTGTGCCGAGGACAGGGCGGCGCGCTCTGCTGCCAGCGGTGCGCCCACCTTCCACACGTTGTGCAGACAGGCGCGGGTAATGTGCCAAGAGCCGGGCTTGCGGATGCACAGCGGGCCGTCCCGCAGCAGCAGAACACCCAACGCCAGCGTACCGCCCACAGCGTTGGCAAGCGCCGTGCCCAGTGCTGCACCCGGTACGCCCCAGCCCAGACCCCAGACCGTGAGGTTCTGGCCGAATACCGTCATTTCCCGAGTGGGGTTGATGAGGAAAAAGTTGAAGATGATGTCCAGTACGCAGGTGAAGATGCTGATGAGGCCCGGGGTAAGCGCATCACCCGTAGAGCGCAGCATGGCGGCATAGGTGCCCATGGCCATGATGAAGGGCAGGGAAGCCGACCAGATGGCAAAATAGGCCGAAGCGTTTGCCTGCAGTGCCGTGTCTGCGCCCAGCCACCCGGGCAGAAACCGGCTGATGCCCACGCCAAAGGCCGCTGCCGCCAGACCCACCGCCAGATTGAACAGCATGGACTGCCGCAAAACGCCACGGGCGTCCTGCTGGCGGTCTGCGCCCAGATACTGTGCCACCTGAATGGAAAACGCCATGCACAGCCCGGCCAGCATCCCGTGCAGCAGCCATGTGCTGGAACTGACGATGCCAATGGAGGCTGTTGCGGCGGCGCCGATATGCCCCACCATGGCGGCATCAATGTACTCCATGGCGGTGACCACGATCTGCTGCAAAATGGAAGGGATGCTCAGCGTCAGCGCCACCTGTGCGGTGTGGCGCAGCGGCACCTGCTCGCCCTGCCGCATCCGGGCAGAGAGCTGCTCAAGTGTAATGGACATGGAACCTCCTGCGTTGTGGGTGAAAATTACAGACTAATACATTATTATAGAGAGCTGCGGGAGAAAAGTCAATCCAAAGTGAATTTTGCCGCCGGGATTGATTTTTGGTCTAGGGCGTGATACACTCACAACGTACTATACAGAAAGAAAGAGGAATGTTATCTTATGATCTCAATGCTTGCCTCTGTCATCGGGCAGCGGGGCGTGGATGCCATGGCATTTTTGCTGGCGTTTGCCCTGACCGCCCTGACAGATTCCATTTTCCGCGATAAACTGCCCCACGATCACGGCCGCGCCTTTGCGGTGAACGGCGAGCTTTCCAAGGGCAAGGCGCGAGGCTCCGGATTGATCTTTGTGCTGTGCATCGCACTGGTGTCACTGGCGTTTTTGCCCTTCAACACAGAGTATGTGGTGTACAATGTGCTGCTCATTGCTTCCATGCTCTCCGGTTATCTGGACGATGCCGCCGAAACTGCCTGGAATGAGTACAAAAAAGGCATCATCGATTTTGTCATCGCGGTGCTGGCGGGCGTCACCTACCTGAACTTCAATGGCTGCGGGGTGCACTTTTTGCAGTGGAGCTTCACCCTGCCCTATGCGGTGTACCTGCTGCTCATCGTCATCCTGATCTGGGCAAGCATCAACGTGGTCAACTGCACCGACGGTGTGGACGGTCTTTCCGCCAGTCTGGCAGTGGTGACCATTGGCACCTACCTGCTGGCCTATAAGACCGAGCTGGGTACCTACGCCACCGCCGGCGTGGTGTTCATCGGTGCGCTGCTGGCCTACCTGTGGCTCAACGCCAAGCCCTCCAGCCTGCTGATGGGCGATGCCGGCAGCCGTGCCATGGGCTTTTTCATCGCCATGCTGTCGCTCAAGTGCGGCCACCCCTTCGCCTTCCTGCTGGCGGCTATCGTGTTCATCGCAGACGGCAGTTTGGGCATTCTGAAGATCAGCCTGAAGCGTTTTCTGCACATCTGGATCTTGAAAAACACCCTGACCCCTCTCCACGACCATGTGCGCAAGCGCAAGGGCTGGAGTGATGAGCAGGTGGTAGCCCGCTGGCTGATCCTGCAGTGTGTGGCCTCGGCCCTGCTGCTGCTCCTTGTGCGGGGCTGATACCCGTTACAATTCCGCCCGTAAAAATGCAAGCCCGGAAAGTCTGCGGACTTTCCGGGCTTGCTCTGTCTTAAAATGATCTTCTCAGCATTCTACTCCGGCTTTTTTGCACGCCGCCTGCACCACATGGCCTACCAGCACCGAGGTGGTCACGGTGCCCACGCCGCCGGGCACGGGAGTAATGGCGTCCACCACCGGCTCAGCGGCGTCAAACTGCACGTCACCGCACAGCTTGCCCTCCTCGTTTACATGGATGCCTACGTCCACGACCGTCTGGCCTGCCCGCAGGCAGTCCGCGCCCACAGCCGCCATTTTGCCCATGGCCACCACCACGATGTCGGCCTGTCTGCACACTTCCGGCAGGTTCTGGGTGCGGGAGTTGCACAGGGTCACGGTGGCGTTTTCCCGGTCCAGCATCATGGCGGCGGGCTTGCCCACCACAAGGCTGCGGCCCACCACCACGGCGCGCTTGCCGGAAAGAGGAACGTTGTAATACTTCAAAATTTCCATGCAGGCCTGCGCGGTGCAGGGTGCGTAGCCCAGCTCGGTATTCGTGAACACCCCGGCCAGCGAACCGTCCGTGATGCCGTCGATATCCTTTTCCGGACGCAGGGCGGCGCGGATGGTGCGGTCATCGAACTGCTTGGGCAGCGGGCGGAACAGCAGACAGCCGTGGATGCCGTTATCGGTGTTCACCTCGTCCAGTACCCGGAGCAGTTGCTCCTGTGTGGCGTCGGCGGGCAGCACGAACTGCTTGACTGCAACGCCCACCTTGCCGCAGCGGGTCATCACGCCCCGCTCGTAGGAGAGGTCATCCTCCCGCTCGCCCACACGCACCACGGCCAGCGTGGGGTTGATGCCCTTGGCCTTCAGCTGCTCGCAGAGTGCCGCGTTGCGCTCGTTCATGGCGGCCACCACCGGCGCACCTTTTAAAATCGTTGCCATATACTTTCCCTCATTTGTGATATTATTTATTGCGGAGTTTCCCGCTGACGGCGGTGAAGGTTTCGTCTGCCCGGGGCACAAACTCTGCCAGCAATGCGTCTGCCCGGGCGTCCAGCGCGGCTGCGCGGCTGCGGTCTGCCATCAGCTTGGTGTTAATAAACACATTCAGGCTTGCGGCCTGCAATGCCGCCTTGCACAGCACGGCGGCGCAGCCTGCATCCGATACTGCCAGCACGCTGCCTTTGGCGGCGTACTGCCCTGCCAGCGCGATGCCCTCGGCGCACTTTTCCATAATTTGCAGCGGCACGGCGCTTGCACCGTCCAGTGCGGCTTCCAGCACAGAAGCCTTGTGCGCGGCCTGCTCCGGGGTGTCCTTGGGCAGGCCGTAGGCCGCAGCCAGCGGCGCAAAGGCGTCAGCATCGGCCTGTACCAGCGCTTCCAGCTCCAGCCGAAGGGCTTCAGCCCGGGCGTTCAGTGCCTGAATGTCCGCTTCCACGACGGCGTACTTCTTTTTGCCGGTGGTCAGGCAGCCCACCATGTTGCCCAGCGCCACACCGGCAGCGCCTACCAGCGCGGCCGTGCCGCCGCCGCCCGGCGTGGGCGCTTTGCTGGCAAGCTGTGCCAGAAACTGCGCGCAGCTTAAATCGTTCATTTCCATGTGTAGATACCCCTCTCTGTTACAAAGGCGTCCAGCCGCTGGTCGTGGGCGTCCACGGCGGCGCGGGGGACGCGCTGAACTTCCAATGCAATGCCGATCTTCACCGCCCGGGTGCAGCGGGGCAGGTAGCGGTCGTAGTAGCCCTTGCCCATGCCTACCCGGTAGCAGTCTGCGTCAAAGGCGGTGCAGGGCACCAGCACCAGATCCAGCTGCTCCGGCTGCAAAAGGGTGGAGCGCTCCGGTACCGGCGTGCGGATGCCGTACTGTCCCACCGCCCAGCCGTCCGCGCTAGGCACGGCTGCGGTAAGGGCAAAGCCTTCGCCGCACACCGGGTAGGCTACCGTCTTACCCTGCCGGACAGCTTCGGCAGCCACGGCGGCAAGGTCGGCTTCGCCCCCAAAGGCTGCGTAGAGCAAAAGGGTATGGGCAGTGCGGTAGGCGTCCAGTTCCAGCACCCGGCGGCACAGCGCCGCGTTGGCGGCGGCGCGCTGCGGCGCATCCAGCGTCTTGCGGGCGGCACGGGCGGCGGTACGCTGCGCCTGTTTTTCCTCGACAATGGTCATACAAAACACCTCGCTTCACCTGTGGGGGAAGAAACTTGAAAAATATACAAAATCGACAGCGCATTTTTATACAAACATAATAAACACTTCAGACAAAAAAAGCAAGCCTTTTGGCGAAAAGAGGATTGAAGCCGCTGCCGCTTTCTGCTATGATTATCTTACAGCAGCAAGCGCCGCGTGGGCGCTGCGCTGAGAGAACCTGCAACATTTTGTGGAGAGGGGCAAGTAAAATGTACAAGGATATGATGGACACCATCGGCATGGTCAATGCAGCCGACCCGGAACTGGGCGCAGCCATGGAGCGGGAGCTGACCCGTCAGCGCGAGAACATTGAGCTGATCGCCAGCGAGAATATCGTTTCGCCCGCCGTGATGGCAGCCATGGGCAGCGTGCTGACCAACAAGTACGCCGAGGGTCTGCCCGGCAAGCGCTACTACGGCGGCTGCGTCTATGTGGACGAGGTGGAGAATATTGCCATCCGGCGCGCCTGCCAGCTGTTCGGGGCAAAGTACGCCAACGTCCAGCCCCATTCCGGCGCACAGGCCAACCTTGCCGTGTATTTTGCCCTGCTGGAGTTGGGCGATACTGTTATGGGCATGGACCTTTCGCAGGGCGGTCACCTGACCCATGGTTCTCCGGTGAATATGTCCGGTAAAAACTACCACTTCATCTCCTACGGCGTCGGCGCAGACGGAGTGATCGACTACGCCGAGCTGGAAAAGCAGGTGCGCAAGGTGCGCCCCAAGATGCTGGTGGCGGGCGCTTCTGCCTACCCCCGCGCCATCGACTTTGAAAAGCTGGCCGAGATCGCCCACGGCTACGGCGCATACCTGATGGTGGATATGGCGCACATTGCCGGTCTGGTGGCGGGCGGTCAGCACCAGAGCCCCGTGCCCTATGCCGACGTGGTGACCACTACCACCCACAAGACCCTGCGCGGACCCCGCGGCGGCCTGATTTTGACCAACAACCCCATCATTGCCAAGCGCATCAACTCGGCAGTGTTCCCCGGCACGCAGGGCGGCCCGCTGGAGCACGTGATTGCAGCCAAGGCCGTCTGCTTTGGCGAGGCACTGAAGCCGGAGTTCAAGGAATATGCCCGCAAGATCGTAGAAAATGCACAGGCGCTGGCTGCGGCTTTGCAGCAGCGCGGGGTCAAGCTGGTGTCCGGCGGCACCGACAACCACCTGATGCTCATTGACCTGCGGGACGAAGAGTGCACCGGCAAGGACTTGGAGCAGCGTCTGGACAGCGTGCACATCACCGCCAACAAGAACACCGTCCCCGGCGAGACCCGCAGCCCCTTTGTGACTTCCGGCGTGCGTCTGGGCACCCCGGCTGTCACTACCCGCGGCATGGGCGCAGCCGAGATGCAGGTGATCGCGGACTGCATTGCAGACTGCATCTGGCACTATGAGGAAAAGAAGGACGAGATCAGCGAGCGCGTTCTGCGCCTGACCCGGGAGTTCCCACTGTACCAGTAAAAGCAACGTGTAAATAACAAGGCATCCGCAGCCGTTCTGTTAAGCATACAGGGCTGCGGATGCCTTTTGTTACAAAACCGGAAGAGCCGGAAAAAGGAGAAAAACGATGGAAAGCTTAGGCCTTTTGCATCTGTATTACGGCGACGGCAAGGGCAAGACCACAGCCGCCATGGGGCTTGCCCTGCGGGCACTGGGCAGCGGAAAACGTGTGGTCATCGTGCAGTTTTTAAAGGGCGGGCAGAGCGGTGAGATCCCGCTGCTGGAGCAGCTGGGCGCCACCGTTTACCGGGGCAAGGCCGGGCAGAAATTCGTCTTTCAGATGAACGAAGCCGAAAAGGCCGCTACCCGCGCTTTACAGAACAAAAATCTTGCGGCGGCGCTGGCGCAGCCCTGTGATATGCTGGTGCTGGACGAAGCCGGCAGCGCGTGGGAGCTGAACATGGTGGACAAAGCCCTGTTGCAGCAGGCGGTGCTGCACCGCCCCGCCGGGCAGGAGTGCGTCCTGACCGCCCACGCAGCCCCCGCGTGGATGCTGGATGCCGCAGATTACCTCACTGAGATGTGCTGCCGCCGCCACCCCTACCAGAAGGGCATCGCCGCACGGAAAGGCGTGGAGTATTAAGGTTATAGCAAAAGGAGTTGTTGCGCATAATGCAACAGCTCCTTTTGTAGTTTCAGGTATCCCAGAACGCTGCCAGCGCCGTTTCCAGCGCGGCGGTACCGGGCAGATATTGGATGTGCTGCCAGTGCGGCGGGAACAGGCGGGCGGTGTCGGGCTGCGCAAAGCGGTCGTCCAAAAGCAGCACCACGCCTTTGTCCTGTGGGGTGCGCACCACCCGCCCGGCGGCTTGCAGTACCTTGTTCATGCCCGGGTAGCGGTAGGCATAGTCGAAGCCGCAGCCGGACTGCTCCTCGTAATACCGGCGCAGCATCTCCTGCCGGGGGTTCACCTGCGGCAGACCCACCCCCACGATGGCGCAGCCGATGAGCCGGTCGCCCACTAAATCCACCCCTTCGCCGAAGATACCGCCCATCACGGCAAAGCCCAGCAGCGTTTTGGCGGGGTGGGACACAAACTGCGCCAGAAACTCCGCACGCCTGGCATCGTCCAAGCTACGCTGCTGCACAAGGGTTGGAATATCCGGCCAGCGGGCGGCAAAGGCTTCGTACACCTGCTGCAAATAGGCGTAGCTGGGGAAAAACGCCAGATAGTTGCCGGTCTTGCCCCGCGCCAGCGCCGCCAGTGCATCCGCTACGGCGGGCACACTGGCTTCCCGCTGACGGTAGCGGGTGGAGATGCCCGGCAGACAGAACAGCCCCAGATTTTCCGGAGGGAAAGGGCTTGGCAGCGCCACTGCCCGGGCATCGGCACAGCCCAGCACATTGCGGTAAAAGGCAGGCGGGGTCAAGGTGGCGCTGAACAGCGCCGCGCTGCGCCCTGCCGCCAGACTGGCATCCACAAAAGGTGCGGGGTCTAAGCAGAGCAGATGCAGCTCCAGCTCGCTGCCTCGGGCGGTAAGCTGGGTGACAAAATGGCTGTCGTACCGGTCAGCCGCGCGGGCGATATCCTGCAGGGCGAAGTAAAGCTCCAGCAGCTGGGCGTGGGCGGGGTCCTCGGGGTTCTGTTCCAGCCAGTCCTGCAAAGGGGTGTGCACCGCCCGCAGCGCAGCGGGCAAAGCGGCGGGCAGCTGCTGCAAAAACACGGTGCCGTCCCGGGCGTACAGCGGCTGCGGTAAGGCGAAATCCGGGACGGTCTCGACGGGCAGCAGGCTCACCTGTGCGGGCTCGGTCTCCCCGGCGGGCTCTGCACCTGTGCGGGGCGCAGCCTGTGCGCAGGCTTTGCGCGCCGCCAGAAAGACTTTGTCTGCTTTGGTCAGTGCGGTTTTCAGGCTGCTTTTGCCCTTGCCCAGCGCCCGCTTTGCCTCGGTCAGGCTGCTTTTGGCAAACTGCGCCGAGTACATGGCGCGGGCTCTGTCCGGCAGGTTGTGCGCTTCGTCAATGAGGAACAGCCAGTCCCCGGCGGCATCGAAAAAGCGCTTGAGGTGCACCACCGGGTCAAACAGATAGTTGTAGTCCCCGATGACCACATCGCACCACTCGCTCAGATCCAGCCCCAACTCAAAGGGACACACTGAGAACTGCCGGGCGGTATCTGCCAGCGCGGCGCGGCTGAAACTGCCGCTGCCGTCCAGCAGAGCCGCCAGCGCGTCCTTGCGGCGGTCGTAGTAGCCGTTGGCAAAGGGGCATACTTCCGGCAGGCAAGCGGGGTGCCCTTCGGCGTCCGGGTGCAGACAGGCCTTTTCCTTGGCGGTCAGGGTCACGCTGCGCAGGGCGAGACCGGGCTGGGCGGCACGCAGCCGCGCTACCGCGTCCTCGGCGGCAGCTTGGGTGGTGTTGCGGGCGGTCAGGTAGAATAGTTTTGCGCCGCAGCCCTCGCCCATGGCTTTCAGGGCAGGGAAGAGCGCGCTCATGGTCTTGCCGATGCCGGTAGGTGCCTGACAAAAAACGCGGGTGCCGCCTTTGTGGTCGGTGCTTTTTCCAGCGCGGCAGGCGCGGTACACTTCACCCGCCAGCGCCCGCTGCCCGGGGCGGTACTCCACAAAGGGAAATTGCAGCGCCGCAAGGCTTTGGCTGCGCCGGGTGTCCCAGTCCAGCTGCCGCTGCGCCCACGGGGCGTACTGCGTTAAAAGCTGCCGCAAAAACTGTTCCAGCTGCTGCTGAGTGAACTGCCGGGTAAAGCGCTGAATCTGATCGGTATCGACCTGATAATAGGTCAGCCGCACGGCAAGCGCATCCAGTCCCTGCTGGCTGCTGTAAATGGCGGCATATACCATGCCCTGCGCCCAGTGGCAGGGGTTCAGCTCCTCGGTGATCTCCTCATAGGGGACGGTAGTGGTCTTGATCTCGTCGATGGTCACAGTGCCGTTTTCATCGGTGAAAATGCCGTCTGCTCGGCCTTCCAGCGTAAAGGCAATGCCGCAGGCTTCCCGCTCCGCGCTGAGAAATACCTCGGCCTGATAGCCCTCCCCGGCGGCCTTTTGCAGCTTACGGTGGATGCGTGCGCCCTCGTTGGCGCGGTCAAAGCCGGCAAAGCGGCTGTCGATGCTGCCGGTGCGCAGCAAAAACTCCACCAGCTGCCGGATGGGCAGATGGATGCTTGCCAAAGCGTTTCACCTCCGTTTTTTCGTTATCCTACCCCGAACAGTTCCATGCACTGGGCGGCTGCGGCATCCACCTGTGCAAAGTCCACGGCGGTGCGGTAGTAGGTCTCCAGTTCGTCATGGCAGCTTTTTGCCTGCGCCATCAGGGCACAGGCCTGTTCCAGCAGCTCGGCGGCGGCGCGCTCGTTGAAGCGCAGCCGTGCCCGGCAGGCGGAAAGGTTCTCCCTATCCACAAAGCGGCTGCACCGCACGGTCTGCGCCGCAGACAGCCGCACCGGATGCCAGCGGTTGTCGGTCAGGAACGCCAGCCGCAGGGAGGGGATGATAATGTGGTCGATCTTATCCTCCGGGTGCATGGCGCAGGGGCAGGTGATGATGTGGTAGCCCCGCGCCAGCGCCTCGGCGCGGATGAGTTCCAGCAGCAGGCGGGAGACTGCCCCGTAGTCGTCCCGGAAGAGGATGCATTTGTCTGCCAGTGCCTGCACCGTGCCCTGATAGAACACCTCGCCCTTGGGCGTGATGGCCGAGAGCAGCCGCAGCTCTTCAGAGCCCATCTCCTCGGTGCGGGGCAACAGGCGGATGCACAGCCGCTTGACGTAGCGGCGCACTTTTTCAAAGTTGGCGCTGCACGCTTCGGCGCGGCGGCTGTCCAGCAGCAGGCTGCCCGCCGAGGCCACATACCGCGCCGCCCGGCTGCGCAGCAGCTGGTTGCGGGCAAACAGGGCGGTCACCTCGTCCTTGTGGGGGTGCAGGGCATCGGCGTCAATGGTGTGGTACAAACTCAGCACCCGCTCGTCTGCGCCGGGGGCTTCCGGTTCCACCACATGGGGCGCGGTGGCGTCGATGATGGCGCGTTTCTGCCGCAGGAATACCACCCCGTCCAGACTGTCGGGGTCGCTGGCGCAGTGGATGCGCTGGATGGGTTCGCCTTTATCCTGTGCGGCGCGCGCCAGCCGCTTCATCAGGGTAGACTTGCCGCAGCCCGGCCCGCTTTTGAGCAGCACCAGCTGCATCCCGGGCTCCCGGCGCAGCGGCGCAAAGTAGCCCTTGAACCCGGCGGGCGTTGTAGCGCCCAAAAAGAAATCCACAGAAGAATGCACGGAACTTTCCATACAAAAACACCTCACTTTTGCTTTACAGTATGCAAAAGCGGCGCGGTTGGTTCCTGTCCTTATTTATGATAGGTATGCTCGCACACGGCGGCAATGGTGTCCCGCAGTACGGTAAAGTCCGCAAAGGCTTCAGGCTTGTTCTGGGGTTGGCGCAGCAGGGCGGCGGGGTGGAAGGTGCCCATGAACAAAATGCCACCCTTCTCAATGATCTGTCCGTGCTCCCGGGTGACGGAAAAATCCTGCCGGATCATCCGCTGGGCGGCAACACGCCCAAGGCAGACCACGATCTTGGGATGCAGCAGCCGGAACTGCTCCCGCAGCCACGGCATACAGGCTTCGCTCTCGGCGGGCAGCGGGTCGCGGTTCTGGGGCGGGCGGCACTTGACGATGTTGGCAATATAGCAGTTCTTTTTGCGGTCAAGGTCGATGGCAAACAGGTATTTGTCCAGCAGCTGGCCGCTGCGCCCCACAAAGGGCAGACCCTGCTCGTCCTCGCTCTGGCCGGGGCCCTCGCCCACAAACAACACCTCGGCGTCCGGCACGCCCTGCCCGAACACCACGTTCGTCCGGGTGGCGCACAGCTCGCACCGGGTGCAGGCAAGGCATTCAGCCTTTAAAGTATCCATATTCATGGAGAACATCTCCTTTAAAATCAGTATGATATTTTATTCACAAATCAAATGGCGGTTTCTCCCCTAAAATATAGCACAAAAACACAATTTTGTCTTGAACTTTTTGCCGTCTGTGCTAGAATAAAGAAGAAAGGCATCCTTGTGTCCAACAGACACGGAATGCAAATTTTGGAAAGCATTTTCGGAGGTAATCACAATGGCTGATATGTTTGCACCGCTGGTAGCACAGCTGAAGGCAAATCCCAAGACGATCGTGTTCACCGAGGGCAATGACCCCCGCATTCTGGAGGCCGCAAGCAAGCTGCTGGCCGAGGGCGTGCTGAAGGTCGTTATGGTGGGCAACGAGGCAGAGTGCAAGGCTGCTGCCGCCGCCGGTAACTTTGATATTTCCGCTGCCGAGATCATCGACCCGGAGAACTACGCCGGTTTTGATGAGATGGTCAGCACCATGGTGGAGCTGCGCAAGGGCAAGCAGTCCGCAGAGGAGTGCACCGCACTGCTGAAGAAGTCCAACTACTTCGGCACCATGCTGGTGAAGATGGGCAAGGCAGACTGCCTGCTGGGCGGCGCTACCTACTCCACCGCCGACACCATCCGTCCCGCTCTGCAGCTGGTCAAGACCAAGAAGGGCGCACATCTGGTGAGCTCCTGCTTTATTCTGGACCGCGACTGCGGCGAAGAGGGTCTGAAGCGCATTGCCATGGGCGACTGCGCTGTCAACATTGATTACACCGATACCGTCGATAAGGCTACCGGCGAGGTCAAGATCTCTGCCGCTTCCAAGCTGGCAGAGGTGGCTGTGGAGACTGCCCGCACCGCAAAGCTGTTCGGCATCGACCCGAAGGTGGCTGTGCTGAGCTTCTCCACCAAGGGCTCCGGCAAGGGCGGCACCGTGGCACTGAGCCACGATGCTACCATCAAGGCACAGGAGATGGATCCCGAGTTGGCTGTGGACGGCGAGCTGCAGTTTGACGCAGCCGTTGCTCCCGAGGTGGCACAGGTCAAGTGCAAGGGCAGCAAGGTGGCTGGTCAGGCCAACACCTTCATCTTCCCCTGCATCGAGGCCGGCAACATCGGCTATAAGATCGCACAGCGTCTGGGCGGCTACGCTGCCTACGGCCCCATCCTGCAGGGCCTGAACGCACCCATCAACGATCTGTCCCGCGGCTGCAACGCAGACGAGGTGTACAAGATGAGCCTGATCACCGCTTGCCAGTCCTAAACAGTTTTAGCACAAACGAGGAGAAGCCTTCGGGCTTCTCCTTTTTGTTTTGCCCCCTCTTGCAATCCGGCGGGGTTTATGGTACAATATCTTAGCATCCACAAGGATGTGTCGGACAGCGCCTGCTGCGTGGTTCGGCATACGGATGCGGGTCCTGTACGATGGGCTCGCTGTGAACCAGGTCAGGTGGGGAACCAAGCAGCCTTAAGCAGTGCGTTCGTGCGTTTCAGTAAGCCTGCATCCGTATGCCGAGTTACGCAAGGCGGGGACAAAACCCCGTCGAGCGCTGTCCTTTTATTTTTGCCGCAAAGGCCGGGAAAGGGGAGAGATCGCCATGTATCGTGCACTTTACCGCAAATGGAGACCCCAGCGGTTTGAGGACGTGGTGGGTCAGCGTGCTATCGTGACCGCCCTGAAAAACCAGATCACCGCAGGGCGCGTGGGCCATGCGTATCTGTTTACCGGCGTGCGCGGCACCGGCAAGACCACCTGCGCCAAAATTTTTGCAAAGGCGGTCAACTGTCTGCACCCGGAGGGTGGCGACCCCTGTGGGGAGTGCGAGATCTGCAAAGGCATCGACAACGGCAGCCTGCTGGACGTGGTGGAGATGGACGCAGCCTCCAACAACGGCGTGGATGATATCCGCGACCTGCGGGACGAGACCGCCTACACCCCCAGCGCCTGCCAGTATAAGGTGTATATCATCGACGAGGTGCACATGCTGTCCACAGCGGCCTTTAATGCGCTGCTGAAAACGCTGGAAGAGCCGCCCGCACATGTCATCTTCATTCTGGCGACCACCGAGATCCAGAAAGTGCCCGCCACCATCCTCTCCCGCTGCCAGCGGTACGATTTTACCCGCATCGGGCCGGAGGATATCGCCCGGCGGGTGGAGTATATCGCCGGGGAAGAAAAGCTGGAGCTGACCTCCGACGGCGCGGAACTGATCGCCCGTCTGGCCGATGGTGCGCTGCGCGATGCGCTGTCCATTCTGGACACCTGCGCCGGTGTCACTGCAAAGATCGACGCAGACGTGGTGCGCCGCATGGCGGGTGTGACCGACCGCAGCTACCTGTTCCATATTTCTGACGCCTTGGAAGCGCAGGACGCCGCCGCCGCGCTGGCACAGCTGGCGCAGCTGCGGCAGCAGTCGGTGGACGTAAAACGTCTAACTGAGGAACTGATCGCCCACTACCGCGCCCTGATGCTGGCGGCGCTGCCCGGCGGGCAGGCGCTGCTGTCCGGTGTTTCGCCGGAGGAAGAGGCGCTGTACCTGCAAAAAGGCCCGGAGATGGGGCAGCGGGAAGCCATCCGCGCCATCCGCACGTTAGGTACGGCGCTGGAACACATGACCCGCGGCAGCGACCAGCGCATTGAGCTGGAACTGGCACTGTTCAGCCTGTCCGAGCCGCCCCAGCAGCTGCAGGCGGTAACGGTACAGGCAGCCCCTGCCCGCACGGCACAGTCGGAAGCACCCCGTCCCTTTGCGGCAGCGGTGCAGCCCTTTGCCAGCGCCCCGGTGCAGCCTGCCCCCGCAGCAACCGCACCCCAGACCCCGGCAGCAGGAACAGAACCTGCCCCTGCTGCGCAGCAGACGCCTCCGCAGCCTGCCGCACCGGAAGCACCGCCCGTCCCTGCGGAGGAGCTGCCGCCTATGCCAGAGGAACCGCCGGTACAGCAGAGCGATGCCGCCCTGCCGTGGGACGAGCCTGCCCCGCAGGCACCGCCGCCGGAGGAGCCGGAGCCGGTCACCCAGCCGGAGCAGCCCGCCTCTGCAGAGCCCGCGCAGTCGGCTCCTGCGGCAGAGGAACCGCCTGCCCCGGTGCAGGAGCACCCTGCCGACCCGGTGCTGACAAAGCCCCGCAGCGTGGCGCAGCAGGGCACGAACCCCTTCCCGTACTGGGGACAGATCGTGCAGAAGCTGGAAGGCATCGACCCCATGCTGTATATGTATCTGCGCAAGTCCAAGGCTTACTTTGACGGCACCCGCGTGCTGATCGACGGCGGCAAGACCTTCCGGGATTTTATCCGGGTGAACAAGGACAGCCAGAAGCTGATCAAAAAGCTGATCGCCGAGGTATCCGGCGTTCCGGTGCCCATCGGCCCCTACGAGCCCAAAACGGCCGGAAAGACCGCCTCTAACGCGGAGCAGTCCCTTCTGGCGCTGGAAAAACTGGGGTTAGAGGTCAGCATTGAGGATACCGCCCGCAAAAAGCGATAAAAATTGTTTATAATAAAGGAGAATACCATTATGAAAGCAAGAATGCCCGCAGGCTACGGCCGCCCCGATATGAACGCCCTGATGCGTCAGGCTCAGAAGATGCAGGAGGACATGAAGAGCAAGCAGGCCGAACTGGAAGCCGCCGAGTACACCGGCAGCGCCGCCGGTGAGATGGTGACCGTAAAGATGAACGGCAAGCACGAGGTGCTGTCCATCACCATCAAGCCCGAGGCCGTGGACCCGGATGACATCGAGATGCTAGAAGACATGGTGGCTGCTGCCATCAACGCCACCGTGAAGCAGGTGGATGAGACCGCCGAGGCCGAGATGGGCAAGCTGACCGGCGGCCTGAACATTCCGGGTCTCTGAGCCGGGAAGGGGAGATACCATGGACTACACTGCCGCACCGCTGGAAAAGCTGATCGAGGAGTTCGGCAAGTTTCAGGGCGTGGGCCGCAAGGGCGCTACCCGCATGGCCTATCAGGTGCTGAGTATGTCGGATAAGGACGCTGCGGCGCTGGCCGATGCCATCCGCGGTGCGCACACCCGGCTGCATCGGTGCCGCATCTGCCAAAACTTTACGGACGCTGACCTGTGCCCGGTGTGCGCCAGCGCCAAGCGGGACACCTCGGTGATCTGCGTGGTGGAAAAGCCCCGGGACGTACAGGCCTTTGAGCGCACCCGGGAGTATAACGGCCTGTACCATGTGCTGCATGGTCTGCTGGATCCACTGGCCGGTGTGGGCGCAGAGCAGCTCACCGTCAAGGAGCTGCTGGCGCGGCTGAAGGACGACACGGTGAAGGAGGTCATCATGGCCATGAACCCCACTGTGGAGGGCGAGGCTACCGCCATGTATCTGGCAAAGCTCATCAAGCCGCTGGGCATCCGGGTCACCCGGCTGGCCTCCGGTCTGCCGGTGGGCGCCAGCCTGGAATACGCGGACGAGACCACCCTGTACCGGGCACTTTCCGGCCGGGGAGAGCTGTGAGTGTGTAAAAATTTACAATTCTGTCAGAAACAGCCCTTGCATTACCCTGAAAAAATGGTATACTGAAACAACAAACGGAACGGAGAAAGGAGGCGCGCAGCATGGCACCCACAAAGGAGCGCCCGGCGACCAAGAGCATCGCCACCAACCGCGAAGCGCGCCACGAGTATTTTGTTCTGGAAGCGCTGGAGACCGGTGTGGAGCTCAAAGGCACCGAGGTGAAAAGCCTGCGGGCCGGCGGGGTCAACCTGAAGGACAGCTGGGTAGATATTGAAAACGGCGAGCTTCTGGTAAAGGGGATGCACATCAGCCCCTACGACCACGGCAACCTGTTCAATCAGGACCCTATGCGCGTCCGGCGGCTTCTGGCGCACAAAAGTGAGATCCGGCGTCTGCACCAGCAGTGCAAACTGCAGGGCTATACGCTGGTGCCGCTCTCGCTTTATTTTAAGCATGGCCGCGTAAAAATGGAAGTGGGCTTGTGCAAGGGCAAAAAGCTGTACGACAAGCGTGCCGATGCCGCCCAGCGCGATGCAAAGCGCTCCATTGACCGGGCTGTGAAGTCCAACGGCAAGTACTATTAAGCATTCCAATTGCAGACTGCGGCTCACCGCAAAACCAAGCTTTTCGCACATCGCAAGATGTGCTTTATATGGGGGCGTAAAGGTTTCGACGGGGGGAGCAAGGTCTGGGCAGCGGGTAGCAGCGGGGGAACTGCTCTATAACTCCTCCAAAAAAATTAACTGACAACAATAATTATCAGTTGCTCGCAGCCTGAGTGCTGCGCGTTCCGCCCACTCTTGTGTCGTGTGGGGTCGGGGCGTCCTTTAGACACAGCACCTGAACGGACCTAAGCTTTGCGGACCGGCAGGAACTCATGAAGCTACCAAAGCGCTAGCCTGACGATCGGCGTGGCGTGGCGGGAATGTTGTAGATCGCCTGCACCCGGAGATACCTACACTGAGCTCTTTTCGGACATGGGTTCGACTCCCATCGCCTCCACCAACATAAAAGCCACCTGAAAACTTACGTTTCAGGTGGCTTTTGCTATATCTGCTATTCTGTTACGCCAGATCCGGCAGGATGTCCGACCACAGAGCCTGCTCCTGCCGCAAGGCATCAAAGCAGCAGTCCAGATACATTTTGTTGACCGCGGCAAAAATGGTGCTGCGCAGCAGCAGACGCTCGTCGTTGAGCGTGGCCTCCGGCTGGGCTGTCTTGCCGCCGAACACCACGGAAAGACTAGTCTCTAACTCCTCGCAGAAGATATCGTAGGCTGTCCCGGCGGAGCAGTGCTCCCGCTGCATTTTGAACAGGGTGTCGATGTTTTCAATCGAGAGCACCGTTTTGGAGACTGCAATGTACATCAGGGATGCAATCTGGTCCCGGGTGTATTTTTTGCGGATGGGGTGATCCACCACCCCTTTTTTGACGTAGTTGCTTACCATAGAAGGGGTCAGCTCCACCCCGCAGAAGCTGCGGAAATAGCCGTTGACGAACTGCACCGTCTGGTCCAGATACAGCCCTACCGAGGGGAGATCGTTGTACCGGGGCAGGGCAAAGCCCGCAGCACACGCCGCAACGCGGAGTTTGGTTTCAGCTTTCATAGTATCTTGTTCCGTTCATGCTCCTGCACTTTTTGCAAGCAGGAACGTTGTTTTTGTGCAAAGGCAGGGTGGTTGCTTTCCGCAAAAGCACTTCTGCCTGTGAAATAGTATACCGCATTTTGGAAAATTGGTCAACTGGCAATGAAAACTTTGTAAAAGAATTTGAGAAAACAGTTGACAGGGTTTTGAAAAACTGCTATGATGGTCACGGACAAAGGAATGACTGCGGCGTGCGCCGCTTGAAAATGGAGAAAAATATGAAAAGCAAAATCGTTGTAGATTCCTCTGCAAATGTGTACGAGCTCCCCGATGTAGGGTTTGCCTGCGTGCCGCTGAAGATCCTGACCGACGAGCAGGAGTATGTGGACACCGCAGAGGTGGATGCTCCCGCGCTGGCCGAGATGCTGCGCACCTATAAGGGCCGCACCAGCACCTCCTGCCCCAACATCTCGGACTGGATGGCTGCCTACGAGGGCGCAGACGAGGTGTATGTTGTAACCATTACCGGTACGCTGTCCGGTGCCTATAACGCTGCACTGCTGGCGGGCGAGGAGTACGAGCAGAGCCACGAGGGCGCGCGGGTCTTTGTGCTGGACAGCCTGTCTACTGGTGCGGAGTCCCGGCTGCTGGTGGAGCGTTTGGCGGCGCTGATCAAGGCCGGCAAGCCCTTTGACATCGTGTGCGAGGAGATCCGGGCGTACCATGAGCACACCCATCTGCTGTTTGCGCTGGAATCTCTGGCAAACCTTGCCCGCAATGGCCGCGTGAAGCCCGCTGTGGCTGCTGTGGCGCGGATGCTGGGTATCCGGGTTATCGGGCAGGCCAGCGATGCCGGTGATCTGGAGGTTCTTTGCAAGACCCGCGGCGAGCACGGCGCACTGGAGCGGATAGTGCTGGAGATGAAGGCGCACGGCCTGACCAACGGCCGGGTGCACATCGACCACTGCTGCAATGCTGCCGCTGCGGAGCGGCTGAAGCACATGGTCCATGCGGTGTTCCCGGAGGCCAAGGTGGAGGTAGGCAGCTGCGGCGCGCTGTGCAGCTACTACGCGGAGTACGGCGGCCTGATGGTGGGCTACGAGGACAACGAAGCCCCCACCGTCTGAGCGGAAAATATATAATAGAATCTTGGTTCACCGGGGCATCTGCGGACGCTCCGGTGAATTTTTTTTACGAGGAATAATTCCGGTGCACCCGACACCAAAAACTTGCAAAGGGTGAAAAACCGCGTTATACTTAACCGTATTGAAACACGGAAAGGGGAGATGGTATGCTGTTCCGGTTGCCGATCGTCAAATTTTTCAACCGCATCCTCAACCGCATCACGGTCACGGTGGTGCTGGTGGCGCTGCAGCTTGCATGGCTGGCGTGGGTGTTTTTTGCCCTCACCACCGGCACGGCGCGGGTGTGGGTCACCGGGGCGCTCAACGGGTTAAGCCTGCTGATCATTCTGTATCTGGTGCGCAAGGATGAAAACAGCGCCTATAAGGTGGGTTGGATCGCCCTCATCGGGCTGTTGCCGCTGCTGGGCGGGGCACTGTATCTGGCCTTTGGCAACAAGCGGCCCTCCCGCCGTCTGCGCAGCAAAATGCAGGCGGTGGAGCAGGCGCACCGGGCAGACCGCGCTCAGCAGCCCGGACAGACCGCCGGGCTGTGCGATGAAAACCGGGGCGTGAGCCGCTACCTGACCCAGTACGGCTGCTATCCCGCATGGAAGAACACCACCGCCCGGTATTTTTCCTGCGGTGAGGCCATGTACCCGGCACTGCTGGCCGACCTTGAAAAGGCGGAAAAGAGCATCTTTCTGGAGTTTTTTATCATCAGTCAGGGCAAGATGTGGCAGGGCGTAGAGGATGTTCTGCGGCGCAAAGCGGCGCAGGGGGTGGACGTGCGGCTGATCTACGATGACTTCGGCAGCCTGCTGGGTCTGCCCAAGGACTTTGTGGTGCGCATGGAGCGGGCGCATATCCGCTGCATTCCCTTTAACCCGGTGGTGCCGCTGCTCTCGCTGGTGATGAACCACCGCGACCACCGCAAGATCGTGGTGATAGACGGCAAAGTAGCCTACACCGGAGGCATCAATCTGGCCGATGAATATATCAACGCGATCACCCGCTTCGGCTACTGGAAGGACGCGGGTCTGCGCATCGAGGGCGCTGCGGTGTGGAACTTTACCGTAATGTTTCTGGATTTCTGGAATGCCTTCCGGCCCTTTGAGCAGGATTACAGCACCTTCCGTCCGCAGCTTGCGGTGCTGCCTGCCAGCGATGGAGTAGTACAGCCTTACGCAGACAGCCCGCTGGACGAGGAGCCGGTGGCAGAAACGGTCTATCTGGACATTCTGGCACAATCACAGCAGTACGTTTATTTTTATACGCCCTACCTTGCCATCGGCGAGGAGATGCTGGACGCGCTGCGCAACGCCGCCAAGCGCGGGGTGGATGTGCGGCTGGTGCTGCCGGGCATCCCGGACAAAAAGCTGGTGTTCCGGCTGAGCCGCTCGTACTATCTGCCCCTGCTGCGGGCGGGGGTGCGCATCTACGAGTACACCCCGGGCTTTCTCCACGCCAAGTGCTGCGTCAGCGATGACCGCGCGGCGGTGGTGGGCAGCATCAATATGGACTACCGCAGTATGTTTCTGCACTTCGAGTGCGGGGTGCTGCTGCTGCAAAACAGCCAGGTGCTGGCTTTGCGGGACGATGTGCGCCGCACCCTGTACCAGTGCCGGGAGGTGCAGTGCGCGGACTGCCGCACCGGTCTGGTGGGTACGGTGCTGGACAGCGTGCTGCGGCTGTTAAGCCCGCTGATGTAAACATCTGCTCATAAAACCCGCGCGGCGGGGCACACTAGCTCCAAAGCCTGCGTCTGCAATGCAGGCACGGAAAGGGAGCGTATGTGACGATATGAAACAGGCATCGCGTTGGTTTTTGTGCTGCACGCTGGCGGCAGCACTGACATTGACCGGCTGCGGCGGGGGAAACTCCGGCAGCAGCTCCGGTTCTGTGAGCGGCAGCACCTCTGTGGGCAGCAGCGCGGCGCAAAACGCGGCGTGGCGCACCGGGCTGGGGGTCCTGACCGAGACGACCGGCACAGACCGTGCGGGCAACATCCACACCGTAGCGGCTGCCGTGCTGTTGGATGCAGACGGCAAGCTGGCCGGGGTGACACTGGATGAGCTGGAGCTTTCAGTCAGTGCGGACAGCACCGGCAAGGTGACCACCCCCACCGACACCCGCACCAAGCGCCAGAAGGGCAAGGACTACCCACTGGCAGAGGTGTCCGGTCTGAAAAAGGGCTGGGCAGAGCAGGCAGACGCCTTTGGAAGTTGGCTTGAGGGCAAGACTCCGGACGAAGTGAAGAAGCTGAAAACGGATGCGGACGGCAAGCCAACCGATGCAGACCTTCTCTCCGGCTGCACCATCGCGGTGGACCGTTACCGGGATGCTGTCGTCCGCGCCTGCGAGAATGCACAGGTGTTGGGTGCTGCCCGGGGCGATACGGTCAAACTGGGCGTAGAAGTGGCAGAAATGCCGCAGGGGCTTACGGGCACAGACGACAAGGACGCACAGGTGCAGGCTAAGATCACGCTGGCGGTGGTGACCATGGACGAGAACGCCCGGGTGACCAGCGCTATCGGCGATATGACCGAGCCGGAGCTGACCGTCAGCGCGGACGGCACCGTGTCTGCCCCGCGGGAGCCGGTGTACACCAAAAACGAGCTGGGCGACCGCTACGGAATGCGCAGCGCAAGCGCGTTAGGCAAGGAATGGTACGAGCACAGCGCAGGCTGGTGCGGCTACCTGAAGGGCAAAAACGCCGTGGAGATCGGCAAGCTCTCCACAGACGGCACGGATGCCGACCTGAAGGCGCTGTGCACCATCTCAGTTACCGACCTGCAAAAAGCGGCGCTGAAGGCCATGGCGGAGCAGTAATCATAAAAACAGGATGTCCCTCTGCACAAAAAGTGCGGGGGGATTTTTTATGGATACCCCCTCTGGCGCTAACGCAGTGAGCAGACGGAAGGGGTATGCACACTTTCCCACAAAAAGCTGGCTTATGGGCGGGGCAAAGCAGTGCATTGTGCGAAAAAATGGGTTTACCTCTTGCAAAACGGCGGCAAACGCGCTATTCTATAACCACAGTTTACCACTTTAGCATGGTAAAATGGTAAATCAAGAGGGAAGCGGGACGCAGAACGTCCCCTATGGGAGGAAAAAGATATGAAGCTCAAGCGTATTGCAAGTGCATTTCTGGCCGGTGCTCTGGCATTGAGCCTTGCAGCCTGTGGCGGCAGTGCATCCACCTCTGCTGCGGCATCTGCTTCCGGCAGCGCAGCCGGTTCGGCTTCTGCTGCAGCGGGCAGCGATCTGGATTACATCAAGGGCAAGGGCAAAATGGTCATCGGCTATACTGTGTACGAGCCCATGAACTACACCGACGTCGACGGCAACTTTACCGGCTTTGATACCGAACTTGCCACTGCGGTGTGCGCAAAGCTGGGCGTAGAGCCGGAGTTCGTGGAGATCAACTGGGACACCAAGGTGGTGGAGCTGGACGCCAAGAGCATCGACTGCATCTGGAACGGCATGACCCTGACCGAGGATATCATGGCCAACACCGCCACCACCAAGGCCTACGCCAAGAACGCACAGGTCGTGGTGGTAAAGGAGGGCACCGCCTACACCTCCACCGCCGACCTTGCCGGTAAGACCGTAGTAGCCGAGGCCGGTTCTGCCGGTGAAGCCGCCATTCAGGGCGATGAGAACCTTGCCAAGGCCGATTATGTTTCCAAGAGCGTGCAGACCGACTGCCTGATGGAAGTGGCTGCCGGTACGGCAGATGCCGCTGTGCTGGACCTGACCCTTGCCAACGCCATGATCGGTGAAGGCACCGACTATGCAAGCCTGAAAATTGTGGACGAGCTGAACGCCGAGGAGTACGGCGTGGCCTTCCGCAAGGGCAGTGATGCCGCCGCCGCAGTGGACGCCGCCTTTGACGAACTGAAGGCTGACGGCACCATGCAGGCACTGGCCGAGAAGTACGAGCTGGCGCTGGCCGACTGAGCCGGGCGTAAAACAAAACGATAGATGGGTGTGTTTTTGTGTCTGTGATCCTTGGGCGCCTTTCCGGCGCGTTCCTGCTCAATTGTGAGCTGTTTGCTCTTACGCTGCTGTTTGCGCTGCCGCTGGGGCTGGTGGTGGCCTTTGGCTCCATGAGCCGGTGCAGGCTGCTGTCCGGTGCGGTAAAGACCTTTGTCTGGGTCATCCGCGGTACGCCGCTGATGCTGCAGATCATCGTCATTTATCTGGGCCCCGGTCTGCTGGGCATGAATAATCCGTGGCCCTCCGGCTCCGGCGGGCGCATGGTGGCGGCGGTGGTGGCCTTTGCCATCAACTACGCCTGCTATTTTTCCGAGATCTACCGAGGCGGCATCGAGGCGGTGCCTAAAGGGCAGACCGAGGCCGGGCAGGTGCTGGGCATGACCCGCACGCAGATCTTTTTTAAGGTCACCCTTTTGCAGGTGGTCAAGCGCATCCTGCCGCCCATGGGCAACGAGATCATCACCCTTGTCAAGGACACCTCGCTGGCAAACACCATCGCCAACAAGGAGATCATCATGATGGCCAAGGAGTACAGCGCAAAGGGCTTGATCTGGCCGCTGTTCTCCACGGCGCTGTTCTTCCTTGTGTTTGTAGGCGCGCTCACCCTGTTGTTCAACTGGGCTGAAAAGAAACTGGATTATTTCCGCTGCTGAGGAGGGTTTTAAGAATATGGCATTACTGGAAGCCTCCGGCATTGGCAAAAATTTCGGAGATACAAAGGTCTTAAAGGACATTTCCCTTACCTTAGAGCAGGGCGAGGCACTGGCCATCATCGGCTCGTCCGGCTCCGGCAAGACCACCCTGCTGCGCTGCCTGAACTTTCTGGAGCGGCCGGACACCGGCTGCATCCGGGTGAACGGCGAGACCATGTGGGACGCCGCCGACCCCGCCACCCAGCGGGAAAGCGAGATCCGCAAAAAGCGGCTGCACTTCGGGCTGGTGTTCCAGAACTTCAACCTCTTCCCGCAGTATACCGCCTTGCAGAACGTGATGCTGGCAGGGGAGCTGCTGGCAAAGGAGCGCCCGGACTACCGCGCCAACAAAAAGGCGATGCACGCCCAGCTGGAACAGCAGGCGCGGGAACTGCTGGCGCAGATGGGGCTTTCGGAGCGGGCAGACCACTACCCGCACCAGCTTTCCGGCGGGCAGCAGCAGCGGGTGGCCATTGCCCGGGCGCTGGCGCTGCACCCGGACATCCTCTGCTTCGACGAGCCCACCAGCGCCCTTGACCCGGAACTGACCGGCGAGGTGCTGCGAGTGCTGCGGGAGCTGGCCGACCGCAAGACCACCATGATCATCGTGACCCACGAGATGCACTTTGCCCGGGATGTGGCCGACCGCATCCTGTTTATGGACGGCGGCGTGGTGGTGGAAGAAGGCCCTGCAAAGCAGCTGATCGACCACCCGCGCGAACAGCGCACCAAACAGTTTCTGGCACACTACGCGGAATGAGCAAAATAACCAATTCTTTGGGCAAAAAAATGGAAATGTTGATGCAAACCAAGTCTTGTAAAATCGGCGCTGCTCCGCTATAATACCACTCATGAATCCTTACAACGTCCTGCCGCTTTTCCGGCAGGGCGTTTTTCACGGCAAAAATGCGAACATCCATCTTTTTTGTGTGGGCAGGAGGTATATTTCCATGACCAAAGATATGACGCAGGGCAGCCCGCTGAAGCTGCTGCTTGCCTTTGCTGTGCCGCTGATGCTGGGCAGCCTGTTCCAACAGTTCTACAATCTGGCTGATACCATCATCGTCGGGCGGTTCGTGGGCGTGGAAGCGCTGGCGGCGGTAGGCAGCGTGGGCGGTTTGAACTATCTGGTGCTGGGCTTTGTCAACGGCATTGCCTGTGGCTTTTCCATCCCCATCTCATGGACCTTCGGCGCCCACGACCACCACGAGATGCGCCGCTACACCGCCAATACCGTGTGGCTGTCCATCGCTTTTGCCACGGTGCTTACCATCGTTACGGTGGCAATGACCCATCTGGTGCTGGTGTGGACGAACACCCCGGCTGACATCATCGACCTTGCGGATGTGTATATCCGCACCATTTTTGCAGGCATCCCCTTTACCTTGCTTTATAATGTGACCAGCGCCCTGATGCGTGCACTGGGCGACAGCAAGCGCCCGCTGTATTTCCTGCTGGTGGCCAGCGTGCTGAACATCGGGCTGGACCTTGCCTGCATCATCCTGTTCAACATGGGCGTGTTCGGCGCGGCTTTTGCCACCGTGTTCAGTCAGGCTGTGGCAGGCATCGGCAGCCTTATTTACATCATGCGCCACTACCCGGAACTGCGCTGGAATAAGGAAGAAGGGCGCATCAGCGCTCCGCACTGCGCAAAGCTTTGCGCCATGGGCCTCCCCATGGGTCTGCAGTGCAGTATTACTGCCATCGGCAGCGTGGTGCTGCAGGGCGCGGTGAACGGTCTGGGCAGCGATATCGTAGCCGCGCAGACCGCCGGCGGCAAGGCTGCGCAGTTCCTCAGCGTGCCGCTGGAGAGCATCGGCACCGCCATGACCACCTACACCAGCCAGAATATGGGCGCGAAGGATCTGGGCCGCGTGAACCGCGGCGTGAACACCGCACTGGGCATCGGCTGCGTGTACAGCGTGGCCTCTTTCCTCATCCTGCGCGTGCTGGACAAGCCCCTGATCGGCCTGTTCCTGGACGCAGGCGAGACCGCCATTATGGCCAATGCGCAGGAGTTCATCTTCTGGAACAGCGTGTTCTACATCCCGCTGGCAGTGCTTATCATCTACCGCTACACCATTCAGGGTCTGGGTCACTCCGGCCTTGCCATGTTTGCCGGTGTGGCCGAGATGATCGCCCGCGCCATGGTGGGCTTCTGGTTCGTGCCGCTGTGGGGCTACTTTGCCGCCTGCATCGCAAGCCCGGTGGCATGGCTCTTTGCCTGCTTCTTCCTGATCCCGGCCTATTTTGTGGTGTTCCGTAAACTGCAAAAGGAAAAGCAGCAGGAAGCCGCCGCAAAGGTGCAGTAAGGGTTCATAAAAAATGCTTTTTCTTTTCGCCCTTTCATGCTATAATAAAAGTTAAATACGGCTTTTGCCGTAACAGGGCAGGGGTTATAAGTCTTTGAAAAGCTGTCGCCGCAGGCGACTGATGAGGGTGCTGTTGCCAAGAAATACCCCTCATCCGGTGCTGTGCGCCACCTTCCCCCAAGGGGTGAAGGCTAAGGGGACGGCTGTTTTCGGGATGAATAGCCGCACTGCCGGGGCAATGCCCGCAATTGCGGCGGGCGGGAAAATACAAAAAGAGAGGCGAATCGAGATGTTGGATATGATCAAATGCAGCACTGGCGGTGCGTACTATGCGCGCGGAGAGTGGGTGCCCGCAGATGGCAATGCACCCGCAGCGCTGGCAGCAAAGGGCTTTGATGCCGCTGCCGTTGCCGCGGCTAAGACCGGTACCATGGCCTACAATATTATGCAGGCACACAACACCAGCGGCGATGCCGAGAACCTGAAGATCAAGTTTGATGCCATGGCAAGCCATGACATCACCTTTGTGGGCATCATCCAGACCGCCCGTGCTTCCGGGCTGGAAAAGTTCCCCATTCCTTATGTGCTTACCAACTGCCACAACAGCCTGTGCGCTGTGGGCGGCACCATCAACGAGGACGACCACCGCTTTGGCCTGTCCGCCGCCAAAAAGTACGGCGGCATCTTTGTGCCCCCGCACATGGCAGTCATCCACCAGTATATGCGCGAGCGCTTTGCGGGCTGCGGCAAAATGATCCTTGGCTCGGACTCCCACACCCGCTACGGCGCACTGGGCACCATGGCCATCGGCGAGGGCGGCGGCGAGCTGGCAAAGCAGCTGCTGGGCCGCACCTATGATGTTGCCCGCCCGGGTGTGGTGGCTATCTACCTGACCGGCAGTCTGCCGGCGGGCTGCGGCCCCCACGATGTAGCTATTGCCCTTGTGGGCAAGCTGTTCAAGAGCGGCTACGTCAAGAACAAGGTCATGGAGTTCGTGGGCCCCGGCATTGCTTCCCTGCGGCAGGATACCCGCAACGCCATTGATGCCATGACCACCGAGACCACCTGTCTGTCCTCCATCTGGGAGACCGACGAAGTCACCCAGCGTTTTCTGGCAGTGCATGGCCGTGCAGCAGACTATAAAAAACTTGCACCGGCAGACCTTGCCTACTACGATGGTGTGGTGGAGGTGGATCTTTCTGCCATCCGTCCCATGATCGCCCTGCCCATGCACCCCTCCAATGCCTTTACCATCGAGGAACTGAACGCAAATCTGGAGGACATTCTCCACGCCTGCGAGCAGGATGTGCAGAAGCTGATCGGCCGCAAGGATGTGCAGCTGGATCTGTGCAGCAAGATCGAAAACGGCAAGCTGCGTGTGGATCAGGGCGTCATTGCAGGCTGCGCAGGCGGTCTGTACGACAGCATCTACGAGGCTGCTTCCATCCTCAAGGGTCATACCGGCGGCTGCGGCGACTACGCCTTGAGCGTTTACCCCGGCAGTCAGCCCATCATGATGGAACTGGTGCGCACCGGCGTCATCGGCGAGCTGATGGCCAGCGGCGCTACCATCCGCACCGCCTTCTGCGGCCCCTGCTTCGGCGCAGGCGATGTGCCCGCCAACGGTGCACTGTCCATCCGTCACACCACCCGCAACTTCCCCAGCCGCGAGGGCTCCAAGCCCGGCAGCGGCCAGCTGGCCGGTGTGGCACTGATGGATGCCCGCAGCATTGCAGCCACCACCGCAAACGGCGGCATCCTGACCCCCGCCACCGACATTGATTATGATCCCACCGTGCCGGAGTACCAGTACGATGCTTCCAGCTACGACACCCGCGTGTATCAGGGCTTCGGCAAAGGCGATTACGATGCCCTGCTCAAGTTTGGCCCCAACATCAAGGACTGGCCGGAAATCGCACCACTGGGCGACAACCTGCTGCTGAAGGTGGTTTCTTATATCACCGACCCCGTCACCACCACCGACGAGCTGATCCCCTCCGGCGAGACGTCCTCTTACCGTTCCAATCCGCTGGGTCTGGCTGAGTTCACCCTCAGCCGCAAGGACCCGGAGTATGTGAGTCGCGCCAAGGCCGTGCAGGCCGAGGAAGCTGCCCGCCGCGCCGGTGCAGGGGACGCCGCCCTGCTGGCAAAGGTGAACGCCGTGCCCGGCTGCGAACAGCTGAGCTGGAACGATATCCAGATCGCCTCTACCATCTTTGCGGTCAAGCCCGGCGACGGCTCTGCCCGTGAGCAGGCCGCCAGCTGCCAGCGTGTGCTGGGTGCCGGTGCCAATATCGTAACCGAGTACGCCACCAAGCGTTACCGCTCCAACCTCATCAACTGGGGCATGCTGCCCCTGCAGCTGGCAGGCGCCACCCCCTTTGGTCTGGGGGACTATGTGCTCATCCCCAATGTGCGGGAAGCACTCAAGGGCGACCTGCAGAACATCAAGGCCTATGTTCTGGGCGATACCGTCAAGGAGTTTGAGCTGTACATGGCTCCGCTCACCACCGACGAGCGCCAGATCCTGGCCGACGGCTGCCTGATCAATTTCTATAAGCACTAAGGAAGTAACCCGCTATGTCCTGTGACCTGCATATCCATTCCACCTGCTCCGACGGTGCTGTGCCCATCGAGCGGCTGGCGTCCATCGCCGCCCGCACCGGGCTGCACGCCATCGCCCTTTCGGACCACGACACCCTGCTCAGCGCCCAGTACGCCTATGCCCACACCGGGCAGGACGGGGTAGAGCTGATCCCCGCCGTGGAGCTGACCGGCTACGACTTTGAGCGCCAGCACCGGGTGCACCTGCTGTGCTACTACCCGGACGTGGACTGCCCGGCGCTGCGGGAGCACTGCGCCATTATGAAGGAGCGCCGCAACGCCTGCGCTTTGCAGAGCGCAAAGGAGCTGGAGCAGCTGTACCCGCAGTTTACCACCGACCTTGCATGGGAGACCACAAAGGCCAGCGGGGTGCTGTTCAAAAGCGGGCTGATGCAGGCGCTGGAACTGCTGGGCCTGACCGATGGCAGCATCTACGGCGAGACCTACCACAAGCTGTTCGGGTGGAACCCCCGGGGCATCGTACTGCACTCGCCGGAGTATCTGCCGGTGCGGCAGGTGCTGGCTACCGCTAAAGCCAGCGGCGGCGCGGTGGTGTTTGCCCACCCCACGGTGTACAAAAGTATGCCCCTGCTGCGCGAGCTGGTGGCAGAGGGCGCAGTGGACGGCATAGAGGTGTACCACCCCAGCAACAGCCCGGAGGACAGCGCCGAGTGCCTTGCCCTGTGCAAGCAGTACGGCCTTGTGGCCACTGCGGGCACGGACTTCCATGGCCGCAACCACAAGCACCCCCACCCCATCGGTACCTGTACCGCACCGGACGAAGCCGCAGCGCAGCTGCGCGTCATCGCCGAAAAACGTAAAAGAGAGAGGACGTAAAGACCATGAGCAAGGAATTTTCCTTCCCGAACAAGGGCACCTGCTCTAAGCAGACCAACTTTGTGCTGAACGATGACCACACCATTGCATCCATCGAGGTCATCGGCGGCTGCAACGGCAACCTGAAAGGCATCTGCCAGCTGCTCACCGGCATGAAGGCAGAGGACGCCATTGCCCGTCTGGATGGCACGCTGTGCGGCTTCCGCAGCACCAGCTGCCCGGACCAGATCGCAAAGAACCTGAAAAAGGCTCTGGAAGAGATGAACTAAAACCGATAGAGAGCCGCTGCACAGACCTTTGTGCGGCGGCTCTCTTTTTGTTGTACATGGGGAGCATCCTCGCCCTCTCCGTCTTTGCTTCGCAAATCCACCTCTCCCAAAGGGAGAGGCCTTGGCAAAGAGATGAACTTTGCGTGGACTGCCAAGGGCTCCCACTTTGGGGGAGCTGGCATCGCGCAGCGATGACTGAGAGGGCGAGCCCGCTGAAAATGGCAAGAGCAAGGCAACGACTAAGCTGAAAGATTTTGCATATCGCTTTTATGTCACAATTTGTACGCATTTCCAGCAAATAAGGGCGGATGTAAAAAATCTATACACCGGGCAAAGTTTGTTTGTTGTTCAAGTTCACTTTGCGGGGTATACTGTTGCCATAGAGAACAGCACGATGAAGGCTGTGAAAATAAAACGCTGAAGCAGGGAGGCTTTTTTATGTACTATTCCAGTGGCAACTACGAAGCTTTTGCAACCCCCAAAAAGCCGGAGGGTGTGGATCATAAATCCGCTTATATCATCGGCTCCGGTCTGGCAGCCCTGACCGCTGCCTGCTATCTGGTGCGCGATGGCCAGATGAAGGGCGAGCACGTCCATGTGTTTGAAAAGAACGCACTGGCGGGCGGTGCCTGCGATGGCTACAAGTACGATATCGGCTATGTGATGCGCGGCGGCCGCGAGATGGACAACCACTTCGAGGTCATGTGGGATCTGCTGCACTCCATCCCTTCTCTGGAGACCGAGGGTGCCAGCGTGCTGGACGAGTATTACTGGCTGAACAAGGAGGACCCCAACTTCTCCTTGTGCCGTGCCACCGTCAACCGCGGCGAGGATGCCCACACCGATGGCAAGTTCGGCCTGTCCGATAAGGGTGCCATGGAGATCATGAAGCTGTTCTTCACCCCGGACGAGCAGCTGCAGGATAAAAAGATCACCGATTTCTTCGATGACGAGGTGCTCAACACCAACTTCTGGATGTACTGGCGCACCATGTTCGCCTTCGAGAACTGGCACAGCGCTTTGGAAATGAAGCTGTACCTCAAGCGCTATATCCACCACATCGGCGGTCTGCCGGACTTTACCGCCCTGCGCTTTACCCGCTATAACCAGTACGAGTCCATCATCCTGCCCATGGTGCGCTATCTGGAAAGCTTTGGCGTGCAGTTCCACTACAACACCAAGGTCACCGATGTCAAGTTCGATATCCAGAAGGGCCGCAAGCTGGCAAGCTCTGTCACCGTGGAGCACGCGGGCGAGACTTCCAATATCGACCTGACCGAGAACGATCTGCTGTTCATCACCAACGGCGGCTGCGTGGAAAGCTGCACCGTGGGCGCACAGAATAAGGCCACCGGTTTCGACCCCACCATCCAGCCCGGCAACGGCTGGGATCTGTGGAAGAAGATCGCCGCACAGGATCCCTCTTTCGGTCACCCGGAGAAGTTCTGCTCCGAGCCGGAGCTGAGCAACTGGGAGAGCGCTACCATCACCACGCTGGACGACAAGATCCCCCAGTATATCCGCAAGATCTGCAAGCGCGACCCCTTCAGCGGCCACACTGTCACCGGCGGCATCGTTACCGTCAAGGACTCCAGCTGGCTGCTCAGCTGGACGCTGAACCGTCAGCAGCAGTTCAAGGATCAGCCCAAGAACCAGCTGTGCGTCTGGGTGTACGGCCTGTTCAGCGATAAGCCCGGCGATTACGTCAAGAAGCCCATGCGTGACTGCACCGGCCGCGAGATCTGCATGGAGTGGCTGTACCACATCGGCGTGCCCGAGGATCAGATCGCTGAACTGGCAGAGCACAGCGCCAACACCGTGCCTGTGATGATGCCCTATATCGATGCCTTCTTCATGCCCCGTGCCATGGGCGACCGTCCCGATGTTGTGCCCGAGGGTGCTGTGAACTTTGCCTTCCTTGGCCAGTTTGCCGAGACCGCCCGCGATACCATCTTTACCACCGAGTACTCCATGCGCACCGGTATGGAGGCCGTGTACACCCTGCTGAACATCGACCGCGGCGTGCCCGAGGTCTGGGGCAGCACCTACGATGTGCGCGCCCTGATCGATGCCACCGTGAAGCTGCGCGACGGCAAAAAGATCACCGACATGGATCTGCCGCTGATCCCGCGTCTGGCTTTGAAGGAAGCTTTGAAGAAGATCGAGGGTACCGACCTTGAGAAGTTCCTCAAGGAGTATAACGCCATCTGATATTTCCCTCTCCTCCGATAGACCCGGCAACGGGTCAACACCCCCTAAAAAAGACCTCTCCGCTGCTCTGCGACAGGGCACGGGGAGGTCTTTTTTGTGTAAAAATGGTACAATATGCGTCAAAATAAAGCAGAGCGTGAAAATAATTTGTGCCAAAAGAATGATTTTGGCTTGTTTGCGGCGGCGTTCTGTGCTATGCTAGAGCTATTGAAAGGGCAGGAGGGAAGAGCCTGCCTCAAATGCGATACGCCAAAAATAAAAGGAGGTCGTTTTCCTGTGAAACAACTTATTTCCCGTCGCAGCTTTTTAAAGGCTGCTGGTGTGACCGCTGCCGCTGCATCCATGGCCATCGGTGCGCCTGCCGCATCGGCCTGCTGGTATGGTGACAAGTCTGACGTTACCATCCTGTACACCAACGATGTCCATACCTACATCGACAAGCAGAGCCCCAAGTTGACCTACGCCGCTATTGCCGACCTGAAGCAGAGCTATCAGAACGCCGGTAAGGACGTGCTGCTGGTGGATGCAGGCGACCATGTGCAGGGCACTGCCTACGGCTCCATGGACGAGGGTGCCTCCATCATCAAGCTGATGAACGCTGCCGGTTACGATGTCGCCACCCCCGGCAACCACGAGTTTGACTACGGCATGGACCGTGCCAAGGCCATCATGAAGGAAGCCGATTTCCCGTACCTGTCCTGCAACTGGGTAGACCTGCGCACTACGCTGCGTGTGCTGCCCTCCGTCAAGGTGTTCGTGCGCGGCGGCAGACGCATTGCCTTTGTGGGCGTGACCACCCCCGAAACCTTTACCAAGTCCACCCCGGCCTACTTTATGGATAAGGCACAGCGCAAGTACATCTACGATATTCAGGGCGGCGAGGACGGCAAAAAGCTCTATGACGCCGTGCAGAAGGCCATTGATAAGGCAAAGCTTCTGGCAGACGTGGTCATCGGTCTGGGCCATCTGGGCGTAGACCCCTCTTCCTCTCCGTGGACTAGTGAGGAAGTCATTGCCCACACCAGCGGCTTTGACGCCTTTATCGACGGCCACTCCCATACCGTAATGGAGAACAAGCAGGTGCAGGATGCTTCCGGCAAGGCTGTCACCCTGACCCAGACCGGCTCTTACTTTGCAAACGTTGGCGAGATGACCATCGCTGCGGACGGCACCATTACCACCAAGCTCATCCCCACCCACGAGGGCATGGACGCAGGCATCGCCGCCATGCAGACCAGCTGGGTGAACACCGTGGACGATATGCTGGGCGAGAAGATCGCTGTGGGCGACAGCGATTTCTACGTCTCTGACCCCGCCACCGGCAAGCGCCGCATCCGCTCTGCCGAGACCAACCTCGGCGACTTTGTGGCTGACGGCATCTACACCTACTTCAACGAGGTGGAAAAGCTGCACTGTGATGTGGCCATCATGAACGGCGGCGGCATCCGCGCCGATGTGCCTGCAGGCGACTGGACCTTCAAGACCTGCAAGCAGATCAGCCCCTTTGGCAACGTGGCCTGCCTGATGTCGGTCACCGGCAAGCAGATCCAGGACGCATTGGAGTTTGCAGCTCGCTTTGCAGGCGAGGACGGCAAGGAGAACGGCGGCTTCCTGCAGGTGGCCGGTGCTACCTACGAGATCCACACCGATATCCCCAACACTGTGCAGACCGACGAGAAGAACGTCTGGATCGGCAGCGCCACCGGCACCCCGCGCGTGCAGAACGTGAAGATCTACGATAAGGCTTCCGGCAGCTATCTACCGCTGGACCCGGGCGCTACCTACGCGCTGGCCGGCATGAACTACACCCTGCGCAATCTGGGCGACGGCTTTGCCATGTTTGACGGCGCAGAGCTGATCAAGGACTATGTGTCCGAGGATTATCTGGTGATGTCTACCTACGCTATGATTTTTGACGGCGCAGATGCTGCGGGTCTGCCGCACCTGTCCAGCGCCAACAGCCCGCTGGCCGCATACCCCGGCTACCTGCTCAACTACGAGCAGCCTTACGGCGCAGGCCGCATCACCATTCTGTAAAAGAAAGCCCTATCAGGGCAGGTCAACTGTATAGCAAAAACCGGGCAGTCTGCGGGCTGCCCGGTTTTTTGTGCAGTACGAACGATTGGAAATGCGCTCCGCTATCCCATTTTCACGGGGAGGGCTGCAATGGTTAAATGGTGGTCTGAATTGCAAATGCAGTTGACCGTTACGACCCCACTGGTGAAAAGGAGATTCAGAAAAGCCCGCAGGCTTTTCTGAATCTCGAGTAAAAAACTAATTCCGCTAATTATGCGCAGAGCGAACGCGGAGCGCATTCTAAATCGTCCCGCCCCGGCAGGGGTGACTCTTCAAAAGTTCCCTATGACCCACAGGGGTTTTGAAGAGTCATGAACAAAAAGCAAAGAAAACTGCGTTTTCAGGCCATGACTCTTCATCTTGAAGAGTGAACTTTTAAACGCTGATGCGCTTCTTTTTCGTCACTCTTCAAAAATCCAAAGTGGTAATAGAGTTATGACTCTTCAAGTTTTGAAGAGTCACGGCCTTGCGGCTGTGGTTCGGAATGATATAAACAGAAAAGCCACCTGAACTTCTTCAGATGGCTTTAATCTGGTTGACCGTTGGAGAGTATAGGCGAACTTTTTGACACATCCGAAAGTCCTGAATTATCGTCATTTTCTCCAAGGTCAAGGGCGATGTTTACGGTATCGTCTTTTCCGAAGCTGTTAAACACCAGCTTCAAATGGTCATCATCGTAGACATAAACGGCTATCAAGAAAGCATTGAATAATTTTTCTTGATATGCCCGGTCATGAACATTTCCATGCCTGAAAGCCAACAGGCTGGAAATGAGATCTTTACGGTCAACGTGGACGATTTCCTCTTTGGCAAGTGCCAACTTCGATTTCAAGTCGGTCTGCTGCCGTTCGAGTTCGATAAGCCTGTCGCGGGTCGTTTCAGTGATAACGCCCATCTCAATGGCTTTCATCACGTTCGAGATAGAAGACTGCACAGCAGAGAGATCGTTTTCAATCGAGTCAATCTGGAGCTTTCTGTCCTCGTCCTCCCAGTAAGCAATAGTCTGGTCGGTGATCCACTCGATTGCGTCATCTGTCAGACAATATTGCTTGATGGCCTGTGCCACCGCTGGCTCGACAACATCCCGGCGGATATTCTTCTTGTCGCAGGTATGGCCGACACGTCTATTCTGACAGGCGTAGTAATGATGCACATCCCCGGTCTTTGACCTGCCGGACATTCCGATCATGTAGCCGCCGCACTTCCCACACCGCAGTTTTCCAGTCAAGAGGTAATCTTCATCGCTGGGGCAGTGGTGCCTATTTTTGCTTTTTTTCACCTTGAGAACCTCCTGCACCTTGTACCACAAAACATCGTCAACGATAGGCGGGATGCCTCCCTCGATGCGGGTATCGCCGTATATGTAAATTCCACGGTATCGCTCGTTACGGCACAGAACATTGAAGCTGCTTTTGTTCCATTCGCTGCCGGACTGCGTTTTTATCCCTCGGCGGTTCAAATCGCGGGCAATGTCCATAAACATTTCGCCAGAAGCAATACGAGTGTAAATCTCCCGGACGATTGCTGCTGCGGGTTCATCAACAACAACCTTGCCACCTTCGCCACGCTTGTAGCCCAGCGGCTGCCGGCCATTCGCCATGCACTTGCTGGCGTTGTCCATCAGGCCACGGCGCACATCTTCGGCCAAGTTGTCCGAGTAGAACTGGTTGACGTTCATCATACTGCGCAAGGCAAAACGCCCAGCGGCCGAATCGTCAAAATCCTCCTCGGCGTAGAACACCTTTACACCGCAATCCATCAGGCGGGATTCATTGACCATGGCCTGCATCATGTTTCGACCCATGCGGTTGGACTTCCACGCCAAGACATATTGAAACTTTCCGTCCTCGGCATCTCGCATCATCCGTTGAAACGCCGGACGGTTGTCGGTGCGGCCGCTGATCGCGCGGTCTTCGTAGGTGTCGGTGATGGTCAGCCCAAGTTCTGCAGCGTGTTTCCGGCAGGCCTCAATCTGCTGTTCGATGGAAACATCCCTTTGGTTATGGGACGAGTAGCGGGCATAGATGATGGCGTTGCCCCCGGCGGGCTTCTTCTTTTTTGCCATTATCCAACACCACCCACATCAAAACGGTAGATGCCATTGTCATCCGCAAACGGAATTGGCTTTCCATTCCACATTCCGAGGGCTTCTAGTTCCGGCATAAGTTCAAACCATTGCTGTTCTGAAATGATTGGAATGTTTAGGGCGGCAGCTCTGTCGATTTTCTTTTGCATCGGGTCACTGCACACGATTAAAAGCCCGGTCTTCTTTGACACGCTCATGTCTGCGGCCAGACCATACGCTGAAAAAATATCAAGAAAATCCGTCCGGCTCCTCAACATGGCGGGATTCCCTGTCACATAGACATTCCTAAAATCTTGCAAGTGAAGTGCAATTTCTTTCAAATCCATAAGAAATCACCTATTCCGTTACGTTTTTACCCTGCACGTTGCCAGTTGTAGTCAAAATCATAATTATTCATCGTATTCTGGCATTATTTTACAAACGGCTGAAAACCGTATGTTATTCTGGTATAATCAGATAAACTGCTGGCAGTAATTTTACAGAAAGGAGCGGAATATTATGGACGTTTCCATCGATTCCGATGATGTCCGAGAGCAGCTTCGCGCCATGCTGGCACTTGAACTGTTCTTGCATCTGTCAGCAGAAGATCAAGAACGTGTCATTGCTTTTCTAAAAAGCCTTTCATAACATATAGAACGGCCTTTTTCTGCTCGGTGCTGAGCTGATTAAATAGTTCGACGAACTCTTTGCTGCGCTCATCCTCTTCCATGGGGATGGGCGCAGTTTTTCTTTCCATGGGAACATCGTATCCCATCAGCCATACCTCTGAAACATCAAGGGCTAATCCCAAGATGGTTAGCTTATCTTGCCGAGGAACGATTTTCCCTGAAACATATTGGGTCAAAGCGGTTTTTCCAAGATTGACACCGTAAGCGCGGCAGTACGGCTCTGCAAGCCTCAAAACATCAACCTGTTTCAGACCTCTGATATTCATAGCTTCTTGCAGACGTTCTGCGGTCGTTGATGGCTTCATTTGGTTCACCTCCGGTATGGTTACATCATATCATGGTATAAACAAAAGTTCAAGTATTCCAGCCCAAAAGTTCAAAAAAAGTGAATTTTTGTATTGACAAGGAGAAATCGTTGTGGTAAAGTGTGAACAGTTCAGTTAAACTGAACCGAACGGAAAAGAGGTGAAAACGATGCAGAGAAGCTATAACAAGCTGCTGGGCCGAATCGTTGAGATTTTCGGAACCAGAGGGGCATTTGGCAAGAGTATGGGATGGTCGGACCGCACCACCTCTCTCAAACTCAACGGTAAGGTTGACTGGAAACAGGACGAAATCGAAGCTGCGTGTCAGGCACTAAAAATCGAAGTGTCGGACATCCCAGATTATTTTTTTGCCCTGTAAGTTCAGTTAAACTGAACAACGGAGGTTCACATGGATAGTATTCCACACATCCACTTGGATGAAATCAGCCCTGAAACTGCCAAAATGCTGGCACGAGGCTGCAAGCAACTCTATCTCAACATCATTGCCATGCCGAATGGGCGGGCGATATTGGATGCCGAGTGGGAGGCCTACCAGCAGAGAAAGAAAGGAGAGAATAAGAATGATTAAGATTCTGATGGCCATGTACGGCATCACCGCAGAACAAGCAGCAGCCCGGCTCCCGGCGGCGCAGTTCGTTCTGACTGCCGCCATTGCAGCTCTGTTCGTCTGGCTGGACAGCAACGGTGCATTGGACGGTGTAGGCCGCTGGATGGGCCGGACGCTCCGGGAGGTGCTGGATGCTGTATCCAAGGACTGATGCGGAGGCTGGCTACCCTGACCCTCCTGTGTGCCCCATCTGCCACCAGCGGTGCGATACCATCTATCGCGCCGAGGATGGAACAATCGTAGGCTGCGACCGCTGCATAGAGGCCGCAGACGCATGGGAAGTCAACGAATGCTTCCCGGAAAAGGAGTAATCGTATGAAAAAAATCAAAGTCAAGCTGACATTTGTTGAGCCCGTGCTTGGCACATGGCCCAGCAACCAGAACATTGCCCGCGAGTTCATTGCCAGCAAGTCCCCGGATGCCGCAACCGTTGAGGATGAAGTGGCTGCGCTGGGTGCAGATGCCGTGGCTGACAAGGGCATGACGGTGTTCCCTCGCAACGAAAAGGCCGAGCCTGTTTTGTATGACTATCAGGTCAAGGGTTTCTTCAAGGATTCCTGCGGTATGCTCTCCAGAATCGGCGGTAAGACCGAAACTGGCAAGAAAAAGGCCGTGAACGAATCCGGCAAGATCACTGCCTACAAAAAGGTTATTGATGGCCTGATTTTCGTTCAGCCGCGCATGATTCCCATTCATTTCAATGGCGAAATGACCGAGTGCCAGCGTCCGCTTCGCGCCCAAACCGCACAGGGCGAGCGTGTAAGCCTTGCGAACAGTGAGCAAATCCCTGCTGGCTCCACTTGTGAGTTTGAAATTCTGCTGATGGACGATTCTCACGAAAAGGCTGTTTTGGAATGGCTGAACTATGGCGCCCTGCGCGGTATCGGCCAGTGGCGTAATTCCGGCAAAGGCCGTTTCTCCTATGAAATCACCGAGTAATGCGATGGCGTGGTTTAGCCACGAACTGTAACGCCTTGCAGTGGCAGAGCATCGACATGACTTGTGCTGCAACTGCATAGCACCGTTTCGAGTAGAAGAGCAACGGCATTGCTTCGTATGGATGCGATGAGCCTTGCAAGGGCTAGGCAAAACGTAGCGTACCAGAGTAAAGCGAGGGCATTGCCTAGAGAGGAAAGGCGCGGCAAGGGCAGAGCTCTGTAGCGCCATGAAATGAAACGCAAGGGCATAGTTCCGCATCGAGGCGATAAGCGATGGCAAAGTGGAGCTTTGCGGTGTTCCGCAACGCAATGGCAAGGAGCGGCTTCGACACGCTGAGAACGACAAAGGCGGCGAACTGAAATGGAAGGCGCAGCCATGGCATGGCGAAGGCAAGGCGACGAGCCGAGCCGAGCCGCATCGATACGCAAAGGCGAAGAAAAGCAACTGCAATGCGAAGAAATTCATTTATGCTTGATTTTGCCTACAAACAGAAAGGAGCGATTTTTATGAAAGGTTTGGCAATCAACACCGAGAATCAGATGTGGTTCAAGGACTTCGGCGAACCGCTGCTGGACAACCTCCAGAAAGAGGTCGGCGGTTGCATCGAGGTGGTTCATCCCAAGTATCTGCCGGAAGGACTGTGCATGGTGATTGATGATGAGGGACTGCTGAAAGGCTACGCCATCAACAGCATTGCCAGCATTCTCTACGGTACGCCGGAACATGGTCATCCCATTGTGGGCACCGCTGTGATTCTCCGTGAGGGCTTTGTGGCCGGGGAACTCGACTTTATGAGCCTGGATGACGGAGATGAAGCTGGCCTGATGCTCTTGTTCTCTGCGCTCGGTATCTGCATCAAGAACGAAAGCGAGGCTGAGTGATGGATCTGGAAAAATTCTACTTCACATACGGCTCAGATGATGATCAGCCGTACTGTGGAGGATGGACGGTGGTCTGGGCGCCCAACTACCACATGGCGTGTCAGGCGTTCCGGGCAGTCCACCCTGACCGCATTCCCAATGTTCTCAACTGTGCCAGCGTGTATAGCGCAAAGGAGTTCGAGAAAACCAAGATGTTCGGCTCGGAGGGCAACTTCGGCCGCCGCTGCCGGGAGACCATCACGCTGAACATCGCTGTCAACAAGACCGATGAGGAGATGATTTTTTGAAAGCCAAGAAATTGACCCGCCGCCAGAAAGAAGCCCTCTCTGCTGCCGGTTGGGACTGCACCGCGTATCTCTGGGTTCGGGATATCCCGAACGGCATGGTGCTCCTGAATAAGGACACCGGGAAAACCATCGTTTTCGGAAAGTAAAAGGAGGATGCCACATGGCACAGGAAACCGCATTGCAGGTTATCGAACTGCAGCAGTTGCCCATCATCGTTGAGCGGCTGCACAGCGTAAAGGCTGACATCGAGCAGCGCACGGCTGACGCGCTCTCGCTGGTCTGCACAGAGCAGACTTATAAGAGCGTCAAGGATGCTCGCGCACAGCTGACCAAGGAATTCAAGGAATACGAAGCTCAGCGCATTGCTGTCAAGGACAAAATCCTTGAGCCGTATACCGAGTTTGAAAAGGTTTATCGTGAGTGTATAACGGTGCCGTTCCAGACCGCAGACGCAGAACTGAAGCGGAAAATCACGGACGTTACTTCCGGTATCGTGGCGCAGAAGACGGATGCTGTTCAGGAGTATTACAACGAGTTGGTGGCGGCCGCAGGTATTGACTGGATGGATGACTTGACCTACCGGCCGAAAGTCAACATGAGCGACAGCGTCACTGCTCTGAAAAAACAGGCAAAGGCGTTTGTGGATGGCATCGTGTCCGATGTTACTGCAATCGACGCTATGGAAAGTTCTGCGGAGGTCATGGTGGAATACCGGAAGAACCTCGACCTGCCCACAGCGATTAAAGTTGTGGATAACCGTCACAAGGCTCTCGAAGAGCAGCGGCGGCTGGAAGAAGAACGCCGTGTCAGGCAGGCAGAACGTGAAGCTGCGGCAGAAAAAGTTCGCGCCGCTGCTGCCGCAGCAGCCCAGACGCAGCCTGAACCAGCGCAGGAAATTTCAGTAGACCCGGAAATGCCTGTGCAGCCCGATGCCGAACCGGTCTCGCAGCCCAAGCCGGAACCCATTCTGATGACCCGCTTCTACGCAAAGGGCACGAAAGCACAGCTTATCGGCCTGAAAAATTATCTTGAAAAGGAAGGTATCGAATATGGCAACGTATAACAACCAGCTGCAAGCGCAGCAGAAGCCTAAGTTTTCTGTGGCGATAACCACTAAGGGCTATCAGTCTTTGATTGCCAACACCCTGCGCGACCCCGCCCGCGCCCGCCGCTTTACGGCCAGCATCACCTCGGCGGTGGCCGTCAACCCCGCCCTGCAGGAATGCGATGCCGGCACGATTCTTGCCGGTGCCCTGCTGGGCGAAAGCCTGAACCTCAGCCCGTCCCCTCAGCTGGGGCAGTACTACCTCGTGCCTTTCAAGCAGAAAGCCAAGTATGACCGCAGCGGCAGGATGATTCGCCCGGAGAGCGTTACGGCTACCTTTGTTTTGGGCTATAAGGGCTATATCCAGCTGGCCTTGCGCAGCGGCCAGTATGCGGATCTCGATGTTACCGAGATTAAGCAGGGCGAGTATTTGGGCAAAGATTCGATGACCGGCAAGCCCAAGTTTCAGTTCATCGAGGACGATGATCTGCGAGATGCGCTGCCTACCGTTGGCTACATGGCTTACTTTGAGTACATGAACGGTTTCCGCAAGGTGCTGTACTGGTCCAAGGAAAAAATGATGAACCACGCAGATACCTACTCCAAGGCGTTCAGTCGGCAGAAGTACGAGGAATTGCTGGCTGGCAAAATCCCGGAGAGTGAAATGTGGAAGTATTCGTCCTTTTGGTATAAGTCGTTCGATGACATGGCAAAGAAAACCATGCTTCGACAGCTTATTTCTCGCTGGGGTGTTATGAGCATCGAAATGACCAAGGCTTTGGAAAGCGATAATGCCGTGGCAGCGGTAGCAGATAATGGCGAAATCCTTACTACGCAGGAGGTCATGTCTGACGCACAGGAACAGCCAGAACTTCATACTGGAAAGCCCGAAGTGGACGCAGGACAGGCCTTGCCGCACGGTGATATTTCGCAGGGCGAGCCCACTGCCGTCGAAGAGGTTGTTGACCTCAGCTCGTTATGATCGGCTACAACATCATCGCAACAGGCAGCAAGGGAAACGCCGTGGTGATTGAGCATGAGATTCTGATTGACTGCGGTGTTCCGTTCAAGGCTTTGGCCGCAGAATGGAAAACTCTGAAGCTGGTTCTCTTGACCCACATCCACTGTGACCACTTCCAGCCGTCAACGCTTCGACTATTGGCATCCAATCGCCCAACACTGCGATTCGCCTGCTGTGACTGGTTGTGCAAACCGCTGGTGGATGCAGGGGTGCCAATTTCCCAGATTGATGTTTTGACACCGGGAACTATGTACGGTTACGGCATCTGCAATGTCATTCCGAACATGGTGAAGCACAATGTTCCGAACTGCGGATGGAAGGTCTGGCTCCCCGCCGGAAAGCTGTTCTACTGCACCGACATGAACAATCTGAACGGTATAGCCGCTCCGAACTATGACCTCTACATGGTCGAAGCCAACTACGAGGACGAGGAGATTCAGGCAAAAATCGCTGAGAAAAAGCTGACTGGTGAGTATATCTATGAAAAACATGTCTTGCGCGACCACATGAGCGTTGCAAAAATCAATGATTGGCTCTATGCCAACATGGGGTCAAACAGTGCGTACATCTATATGCACTGCCATCAGGACAAGGAGGATATCACATGACCGGGCGGCTGGTGGATATGGCTTTTACCCTTGGCGGAAAGCAGCGTGTCACATTGGAACTCAACGGCGACTTCCGAGAAATCTGGGACAAGCTGCATCTGGAGCCGATTCTGGATGTGGAAGTCAAAAAGCACAGGGAGAAGCGCAGCCACAGTGCAAACGCCTACTTCCATGTTCTGGTCAACAAGATCGCCGCCGAAACTGGCGAATCGGACGACCTTGTGAAAGAACGGCTGGTTGTGGCCTACGGCACGGTTGCGAGAGATAAGGATGGCTGCACCGTGGGCTTCAAACTTCCGGTCAGCGTGGATGTTCACGACCTCTACAAATACACCCGCTGCTTTGATGTGCGGGAAGAGGACGGAAAATGGTTCAACTGCTACTTGGTTTACAAGGACACCAGCAAGATGGACACGAAAGAATTTTCACACCTGATTGACGGTGCGATTGATGAAGCCAAGGCTCTGGGTATCGAGACGGATACCCCGGAGCAGTTGGCCCGGTACAAGGAGGAATGGTCACGATGAAAGGCCGAATCGTCATCTGCGACTACTGCGGAACGCCCGCAGACTTCGTAGACAGTTCGGTGGTTTACCACGGCCACAGCTTCGGCATGATTTACCTCTGCCCTCGCTGCGGCGCCTATGTCGGCGTACACAAGGGGTCTGACAAACCCCTTGGCCGCTTGGCAAATTCGGAGTTGCGCAACTGGAAAAAGGCAGCTCATGCAGCATTTGACCCGCTCTGGAAATACGGTCCCTACCGTGGCCGCCGGAATGAGGCCTACCGCTGGCTGTCCGAGAAGATGGGCACCCCGATTGAATTTACGCATATTGGAATGTTCGATGTGGACCAGTGCCGCAAGGTGGTCCGCATCATGCGAGAAGAAAGGAACCAGTTATGGAAGATTTGAACGTCCAGACCATCGCTATCCCGGTTGAGGAGTACAAGGAACTGCTACAGAAGCAGGCCGAACTCAGCCTCATTTATCACAAGGGTGCAGGCGGCAGCGTTTACGACATTGGTAACTTTGTGCTGGATTTGATGCTTGCAGTTCATCCGGAGCTGATTACCAAGCAGGAGGACACCGATGCTGAATAATTGCACATTTCAGGGCCGCTTCGCTGCTGATCCTGAAATGCGGACCACACAAAGCGGCCTGACAGTTGCCAGCTTTCGCATGGCCGTTGACCGGGATAACGTCGGTCAGGATGGCCGGCGGGCTACCGATTGGCTGAATTTCGTGGCATGGCGTAAAACGGCAGAGTTCGTTTGCCAGTATTTCCGCAAGGGCAGCACGGCTCTTGTGGAGTGCCAGTGCCAGACCCGGTCTTATGAGGACAGGAACGGCCAGAAGCGCACCGCCACCGAGTTTGTAGTTCAGAAGATTCACTTCTGCGGCCCCAAGACGGAGCAGCGGGTGGATGATGGCGGCGAGGCACCGCCTCCGGGCTACCAGCAGTCCTACCAGCAGCCGTCTTATCAGAACCAGCAGCCGCAGCAGATGGGTTTCGCCACCCAGAGCCAGCGGCAGCAGTGGCAGCAGGGTTCCCCCGGCGGGCAGCAGCCCAGCTACTCGCAGGGCAACCCGGACGATTTCTCGGTCATCGACGATAGCGACGACCTTCCGTTCTAAGGGGGCTGCTGATGGCAACTGGTAAAAGATACTACTGGATAAAGCTCAAGGATTCGTTCATGAATTCGGAAGTGGTCGATTTCCTGATGAGCCAGCCGAACGGTGCCAGCTATGTTGTCCTTTATCAAATGCTCTGTCTCAAAACCATCAATACGGGCGGTCGCCTGACCTGTCAAATTGGCGACATCATTATTCCTTTTGATATTGAGAAAATTCAGCGTGACTGTAAATGGTTTTCGTTTGATACCGTCCGTGTTGCTCTTGGTCTCTATAAACAACTTGGTCTGATTTACGAAGAACAGGATGGAACGCTGGTTCTTGTCAACCATGCTGAAATGGTCGGCAGTGAAACTGACTACTCTGCACAGAAACGTCTCCAACGTGAAAATCGTCGCAGACAACTTCCTATGCAGACCGGGGACAACGCCGCAGACAACAGCGTGGACAATGTCCATATAGATATAAGAGATAAGAGAACAGATATTAGAGATAAAGAGATAAGAGATATAGATAAAGATAACAGTAGTCCGGCCGTCGATGCCGGGCTGGCTGAGATCATCCGCTCTTTTGAGGACAATCTTGGCGGTTTCCCGCCAGCAGCGCGGGAAGACCTGCTGGGCTGGCGGGAGATTTTCACGGACGACCTCATTCTGATGGCCATCAAAAAGGCTGCTCTGGCCGGGATCCGCAAGTGGTCCTACGTCAACGGTATCCTGAAAGCATGGAAAAACGAGGGTGTGAGAACCCTTGGTGACGTACAGTCCCGTGACGAGCGGCGCAAGCCCCCGGCGGGTCAGCAGCCCAAGCGCTCCGCTGCCGAGGACTACAATGAAATTTTCGGAGAACTTTTAGGAGGCTCAACATGACAGATACGAAGCTGCGTGAGCTGATGGCGGATATTGATAACCATTATGGCTGGAATCGCAGCAAAGAAGAACGAAAATCGGATGCCAAACTTTACATTCGGACATTCGGAGCCATCTCGGACGAAATTGTGGAAACAGCTCTGTACACCGCATTAACAAAGTGCCGCGTCCAAAATCAGCTGATTGTAGATTGGAGTGCAGAGGTCAAAAAGCTGCTGTCTGCCCAGCAGCCCTCGACAAATGACCTTTGGGCGCAGGCTGCGGAAGCTGCCCGGAAAATCGAGGCAAATCTGTACTACCAGACCCACGGCGGCTTCATTGCCCCTGACGGGCGCAAGCTGAAAGGCGAAGATTTCAAAAAGGAAAACGCGAAAATCTTCGCCGCCCTCCCGATGGTGGTGCAGCGGTGGGCTGGCTCCCCGGCAGACCTGTCGGAGATTTTCGGCAGCCGTAGCAGCGCGGATCTGCGTCAGTTCGTCCGTCCGGGCTTTGACCGGGCCGTGCAGGATGCCCCGGTTGAGAGCTTGCAGCCCCCGGCTCTGCCCGGCGGCGCAGCCCCGGCACAGATTGGAGGCGGCACGGCATGAGGTTGAAAAGACCATTCCGCAGCCTGATCGTGTGCGTTTCGTGTGCGATGGTTGGCTGTATCCTCACAAGCACGGCCTACTCCCGGCGAGTAGACGAGCTGGAAATCGAGCGAGACATCTACGCCAGCCGCTTCCAGAACTGGCAGATGCGGGCTATCGATGCAGAGGAAAACGCCAGCCAGCTTCAGACCGAGGTTGACAACTTGACCGCAGAACTGGCAGCGCAGATCGATTTGACACTTACATACGCCGGATCATTCAGCTGCACTGCCTACTGCACCGAGGAATACGCCCACATCTGCGGCGAGGGACACGGCATTACATCCAGCGGCGAAAAGGCGCAGCCGGGCGTGACCGTGGCAGCTGACACCAGCATCCTGCCCTACGGCACGGTGATCTATATCGAGGGCGTTGGCCTCCGGGTCGTTCAGGACACCGGGAGTGCTGTGGTAGGTAACAAGCTGGATGTGGCGGTAAACACCCATGCAGAGGCTCTGAGCTGGTCTGGATGGGGTTCTCACCGGGTTTGGATTGTCACAGCAGGAGGTGATGCTGATGCGGACACCTAAACAGAAAACCTCCGCCCAGAAGCGGTATGAGCAACTCAAGTCCCGTGGCCTGTGCGTTGCCTGTGGAAAAGTGCCGGCGCAGTCCGGCAAAACCAAATGCGCCCAGTGCGGCATTAACGCCAGCAAGTCGGCGCTGAGCTGGTACTACCGCAAGCACAAGGAGGTGCAGCATGGCACTGAATGAGTACGGGGTCAAGCTGGACAGCAACGGCTATGCACCCAGCATCCTCAACCAGCAGCCCACCTGCCTGATTTGCGGGCGATACCACACGGCCCGACACGAGGTCTTTTATGGCCCCTACCGGGACAAGAGCAAGCGCCTGGGGTTGTGGGCGAATATCTGTCCGTGGTGCCACCAGAATGGCCCGAACGCTATCCACCGCAACCATGACGAAGATCTCCGCCTGAAAAAGTGGGCACAGAAAAAGGCCATGGAGTATTACGGGTGGCCGGAGGAAAAGTTCCGGCAGGAGTTCGGGAGGTCGTACCTGTGAGCACCTGTCCGATTATCGCCATCGACCCCGGCAATGCCCAGTCTGGCTACTGCGTTATCGACCGAAACACCCTGCGCCCGCTGGAATTCGGCAAGGTTGACAATGCCGAGCTGCTGCGGAAACTGGCCTCTGCCACAGAGCAGGGCTGGCGGTGGGCGGTCATCGAGATGGTGGCCTCCTACGGAATGTCGGTAGGCCGGGAGGTGTTCGATACCGTCCTCTGGATCGGCCGCTTCTACCAAGCCCTGAACGCCTGCTGCCCAGTACGGCTGCTGTGCCGCATCGAAGAGAAGCAGCACATCTGCCACAACAGCCGCGCCAATGATGCCGCCATCCGGCGGGCACTGATTGACCGATTCGCAGACCACGACCTCAAAAATGGCCGTGGCACAAAAAAGAACCCGGATTTCTTTTACGGCTTCAAAGCCGATGTGTGGGCAGCCTACGCTGTGGGTCTGACCGCCATTGAAAACCGAGAGAACGATTATCATTTTTCTGCTACTTGAAAGGAGCACATACCATGGATAGCTACGAAAACGAAGCCTCTAAGTTCGCCGCCCAGCGCACCAAGCTGAAGAACATCTGCGAGGCGCACGACTTGTCCTACACTTTCATCAAGAACAGCTACCCCATTAAGCTGATCATCCGCCCGATTCAGGGCGTGGGTGAACAGATGTCCATGCTGGAGACCGCCAGCGAGGACAGCTACATTTCCCCCGATGCCTACCTCCTGTTCACCATGAAGGACGGCGTGCTGATCTACCGCATGAGCAAGACCTTCACCATTGAGGATGCTCTGTTCGGCAAAATCAAGAACATCTTCAAGAATATGCACTCCTACTACTGCCAGTTCTTCTTCCGGGAGCTGATTGAGAGCGGTCGGCTGAAAGCCATCGGCGGGAAGATGCCGGAAATCCCTGAAACCACCGCAAAGGAGCCTGAGGAAAAGGCCCCCGACCTGCCCCCGGACGCTGAAAAGCTGGAAGAAATCGAGGATGATACCGATGATGCAGACGATGCCGAGGGCGAAGCGCCCGCAGCGGACGAGCTGGCAAAGGCCACCGAGATTGCCCGGCAGAACGACGGCATCACGCAGGCCATGCTGGAACAGCAGATGGGCGTGACCGCAGAAAAGGCCATCGCCCTGCTGGACGAAATGGAAACGGCCGGCGTGATTGACTTCTACGATGGCCGCTACTACCTCGCCAAGGCAGACAGCGAGGAGGAATAATCCATGGCAAAGGCAGCAGTGACGCGCAGCATCCGGGACGACCACCAGAAAAACTTCCTCAAAATCTTCAATGGCCTGACCGGAAAACATAGCCGCTGGGAGATTTGGGAGGACTTCGTCACCCTGACCGCTATTGAGATCTCAAACAGCACGGACAAGGTGAACGCGGCCGAACGCACCAAGATGTACCAAACCATCGTTTCCAAGTATTCTGCCAAAGAGCGGGACGGCATGGCTGAAATGCTGGCCGAGGTGGTCATGGGCATGGAGCAGAACCCCGACCAAGATTTCCTTGGCTCTCTGTACATGATGTGTGAGTTGGGCAATGACCACGCCGGACAGTTCTTCACCCCATACGACGTGTGCCGCTGTATGGCCGAGATCACGTTTGACCCGAAGCTGCACCCGGACATGGAGGGCTTTATCTCGGTGTCCGACCCGGCCTGTGGAGCTGGTGCCACGCTGCTTGCCTTTTTGAACGTCTGCAAAAGACGGAATATCTGCTACCACAACAAAGTCCTTGTCGTAGCCCAGGACATTGACTTCATTGTTGGGCTGATGTGCTACATCCAATGCAGCTTCATGGGCTGCGCTGGATATGTAGTCATCGGTGACACCCTTGTGAATCCGGCGACCGCTTATGATAAGCGTGGGCTGCTGCCCGCCGGGCCGCAGAATCGCATTTGGTATATGCCGTTCTTCTCCACCGACATCTGGTATATGCGGCGGCAGATAGCCCAAATGAACCTTTTGCTGGAACCCAAAGGCGAACCTGCAAAAGTCGAAAAAGCAGATACTAAGCCCGCAAATTTGCAAAAATCTATCAAAAACGAGCCGAAAGCCCCGGAAAATGAACCTCTTAATGAAACCAAAACCGGGCAGCTCACGTTTTTCTGAAAAGGAGTAAGCCCATGAGCTTCTACGTTCTGAGCAAAGCTGGCGACACGTTCATCAATGTGGAGAGCTTCGAGTATGTTTACGTCGCTGACGACGATACCATCAAGGCCATTGCTGGGCAGCGCATGGTTCGCCTCGGAAAATATACGAACCGAGAGTGTGCCGAAGCTGCGTTGCAAATGCTCTTTTGCCGGTTATCGCCCGCTGGCGGTGTGTACCGAATGCCGACCGACGATGAAGCGTGGTCCGCCGCGGCACACGCTCGCCCCAAGGCACCTGACAAGTTTGCAGCCAACGGCAAAAAGCCGACCCGCCACGGCGGGTCTTAACCTGAATCAAGAAAGGAGTAACCCCTATGGCAGACATTACTTATATCCCTATCCGGCAGCTTCACCCGCACCCGGACAACCCCCGCAAGGAGCTGGGCGACCTGTCCGAGCTGGCGGCCAGCATCAAGGAAAACGGTGTGTACCAGAACCTGACGGTCATTCCCGGCCACTACCTCAACAGCCGGGAGTATATCAGCAAGTGCGTTGACGAGGGCGGCGATGCAGCCGCCGCGGCAGCAGCATGGACTCCCAAGGTTATGTGGGTGGGCGACGACTACACCATCATCATCGGCCACCGCCGGGCAGCGGCAGCGCAGCAGGCCGGGCTTTACGAGCTGCCCTGCGCCATCGTTGAGATGGATGAGCGGGAGCAGATGCAGACCATGATGGTGGAGAATATGCAGCGCTCAGACCTCACCGTCTACGAACAGGCCCAGGGCTTCCAGATGATGATGGATTTCGGGCAGACGGTAGAGCAGATTTCCGACAAGTCCGGCTTTTCCCAGTCCACCGTTCGGCGGCGTATCAAGCTGCTGGAGCTGAACCACGACAGCTTCAAAAAGGCCGAAAAGCGTGGTGCGACCCTCTCCGATTTCGCCCAGCTGGACAAAATCGAGGACTTGGATGCCCGCAACAAAGTTTTGGAAACCATCGGCACCCAGAACTTCAACCGGGCCATGCAGGATGCGCTGAACACGCAGAAGTGGAACCATTACCGGGATGACATCATTGCTAAACTTCAGGAGTTCGCAAGGCGAGTAGATGATGCCGACAGGCAGAAATACTCCTACGTGAAAAGCTGGGGCAGCTGGAAAATGAACTGCAAAGACGAGTTCACCGTACCTGATGATGCCGGTAAGGTCGAATATGTGTTCGAGGTTGGCAAAACTGACATTATCCTCTACAAGAAGCGAGATGCAGCTGTCGAGGACGAGGAAAACGCCGCACGAGAAGCGGCACGGGCTGCTGACGAGCTTGCTCACGAACAGTTCTCCAGCACAACCAAATTCATGTATGAGTTGCGCCGGGACTTCGTGAAAGACCTGACCCCGGCAGAGTGCAAAAAGCATTTTTCGGCCATCATGGAATACGCCACACCGCTGCTGTCTGGGTACGGCCGAGTAAGGGATGATGAAAATGTGCTGCATCTGCTCGGTGTTGCCTTGGACGAACAGGTTCAGGATGACACCGAACTGGAAGACACACTGAAAATGTTCAACGCCTATGATACCGAGCCGGAAAAAGTTCTACTGGCAATGGCCTTTGATGCACAGGACGGCGAGCGCACGGGTTATTGGAGCGCCATCTGGAGCAGCGAAGCGGGCAAGAGCGTGTATAAGCACAACGAAAACATCCCCCTCAATCGTACCTATGAGCTCCTGACAGCCCTCGGCTACGAAATGGCCGATGATGAAAAGGCTCTGCAGGAGGGCACCCACCGGCTTTTTGCGGTGTATGGATCCGGCAGCAAAGCGGACACGCCCTGCGACAAGTGCAAAGCTGCTCACCCTGAATGCGACAAATGCTGCAAAACTTGCGATGACCATTGCAATGCGTTCCAGCTGTGCAGAAAGGAGTATGGCGAATGACCGACCTTGTAAAGTGTGACCGCTGCGGCACACCGTTCAGCATCCAGACAGCCGGCATCCGCAGTACATGGAGCGGCGATTACATGGTGCAGTATTTCACCTGCCCCGGCTGCCACCATCGCTACCAGATTCTGACCACGGACACCGAACTGCGCCAGACCGTTCAGCAGCACAAGAAAATTGCCGCAAAAATCCGTATGGGTCAGAGCAAGCATTTCCGGCCGGGAACGCTGAAAAAGTATCAGGCTGAAATGGAAAAGCTGGAGGCCGAGCAGAAAAAGCGGCGAGATGAACTGCTGGACAAGGGCGACGAGATCCTTGCCCGGCTGGGAGAGGAGTAAACCATGGATGACCTGAAAGAATACGCTGACCGCCTCAAGTTTGAAATCATGGCGGCTGACTTTCTGACCACCGAAGACCGAGAAATGGTCTTTGACCTCATCGAGAAAGTGCTGGGTGATGACAATGCCTGATCAGATCTTCATCAACATTGCGCTGCTGGCCGTGGGCGTGGCTATCGGTGCCCTGCTGGGCGAAACCAGCCGGCAGCAGCATGACCGCCAGCTGTTCCGGGAGTACATCAACTTTATGACTGAATCGGAACACAACAACGAGCTGCTGTTCCGGGAAGTGATTCGGTTTCAGACCGAGAAAGGAGCCAACCATGAGAAAGAGTAATCGCCCGCCGGAGCCCGGCGCACGAGGCCTGCTGCGCCTGTGCTGCCCCTGCTGCGGCAAGGAGTTCGGTACATACCTCCACGTTGCGCAAATGTCCATCGGCTGCCGCTGCGGGGCTACGATTTCACTGGAACGTGGCCTTGCGCCGTATGAGTTCCAATGCAGCTGTTGCGAGTTCCACGCCAAGGGCAAGACCAACATTGCGGAACAGGAATTTACAGTGCCGTGCAAGTGCGGCAACCCCATCACGCTGCACTGGAACAAAGACACACGGAGGTACACGGAATGAACTGGGCAATTGTAATTCCTGCCGGCATCGGCATCGCGGTGCTGCTGTCCATCGCGCTTGTCGCAATCGATGTTTCCGGGCAGATCAGCCGGCAGGAAGAAGCCGACGAGGTCAGGTTCTACTGGGACGGTATGTTTATGTACTCCAAGAGAGTCAGCCCTGATGCCCCGCCGGACTATGAGGCCAAAACACTTTACGAGAACCGCAAGGATTTTTGTGCGGGATGTGCAGAGTACCACTTCTGCCGCAGCGCAACGATGGTTTACACGCATAGCCCGCGCAGAAACGGTTATCCATGGATCTGTCTGAAAAGGGGGTGTTCAAAATGACACTGGAAGAAGCACTGCGCTTTATCGACCCGGAAACCGATATGGACGCTCTGGCCGAGGTCGAGTATTACAATGGCTTCAAGGGCAAGGAGGCCGCAGCAAAGACCCTCCGGGAGGCCAGCCAGATGGTCGTTGACTTTGTTCGCCGCGTGTCGTGGCACGATGCCAAAACCCCGCCGCCTGTCCACGATGAAAGCTGGGAGAACGCAGGAGAGAAGCACTGCTGCATCATGAGCGAACTTGTGTGGGTCTGCTGCGAAAGCCGGAACACCATGAAGGGCTGGATTGAAAACGGCAAGTGGTACATCGAGAATGGCCGACCGGCGGCAGATACGCCCTATGGTGCTGTGAAGTTCTGGGCTCCGCTGCTGGAGCCGCCGGAGGTAGCGAAATGAAAATCATCACAGTTAAGCATGAGGTTTCGCCGGGGTATGGAAAATGTGAGTTCGGAGGAGATTTTTGGGGCAAAGAGGTATGCAAATACCATGCACTACGCACCCAAACTCACGGAAACAAGGCTCCGCCTGAATACAGGAAGCCGAAGTGCCTGCTGTTCAACTGCTGGCTCGAAGAGCCGTACAAAAAGTGCGAACCCTGCCGCAGGGCGTGCGCGGAGGTTGACGAAAAGTGAAAGCAGTTCTTTTGAGCATCCGGCCCGAATGGTGCAGCCGTATCTTTTCGGGTTGTAAAACGGTGGAAATCCGTAAGACAAGACCGGTCTCGTTGAAAGAACCTTTTAAGTGCTACATATATTGCACGAAAGGAACGAAATTTTTCTGCTGGAAAGCCGTTGACCATTTGTATTTCGACGATAGGCCTCATAAGATATTCGACCGCAGGGTTGACGGAATGGTTGTCGGCGAATTTATCTGCGATGACATCCGACGCATTGGCCCTGAATACTGTGTCGTCAAAGAAGATATCGAATCTGCAATTGCTGGAAGCTGTCTCACAGTACCGCAAGTCAAAGACTATGCCGGATGGAAGTCCGGGATGAGTTATGCAGATTTGAAAGACTTGTATGGCTGGCACATTTCCGACCTGAAAATTTATGACAATCCGCGCGAGCTGCGGCCGTTCACGGGCTTGCTAAACACGCGGTTTGGTGTGCGGCCTGTGGAAGCGCAGCGACCGCCCCAGAGTTGGTGCTATGTGCAGGAAATGGAGGTTGCCGATGGTAAAGCCTGAACCATGGGAAAACCCGATGCTGGATGCCATGTGGAGCTTTATGCAGATGGGTGGGCTGAAGGCCAACTACCCGGCTCTCAAAGAGGCCTGCATGGAACTGCGTCAGATGCTGATGCAGAAGACCGCCGGGCAGCGCAAGGACAGGCCGAAAGACCTGTCGTGGGATAACCTTGAACGGGTCAAGGTGACAATCATCTGCGAGGCAATGGCGTTGGTGTTTTCCGGCGAATATAAGGAAAAAGAAAGTGGGCAGTAACGTGAACATCGAAATCCGCCGTGTTCTCGATTCCATTCAAGATGAATTCCTGAATCGGCATTATGAAAATAATCACTTAACCGATAAAGGCTTCGACCATCTTAAATTACAGATAAAACAACACATTTGTGCTGTGTATGGTATAAGCCCGGAACTAATAGATGTTTCAGTCATCAAAATAGATCATAGCGGTTATCAATTCGTGATTAAGAGAATGGTGCCGACGTTGAATATTGACGTTGACATTAAGGAGGAAAAATGAAGTATCGCATTGAAATCTCCGAAGAATCCCTCCGAATCATCGGTCTGGCTGTGGAGGAATATATGCGGATCCGCATGGGCCAGTTTGAAACCCTTTCCGAAGACCTCGTTTATGAGGGAAAAGATCGCGGCAAGCTGTATGAGGACCAGTACAAGTTCGGCGTGTACAATGAGCGCAGCCGGAGCGTCGAGAAAATGTTCAATCTGGGCTACCAGATGGCATTTCCGCCGTTCGGCAACCGGGAGCGGCAGCACGATTCGTGGGGAACGTGCATTGACCTCGTCCACGCCATCGAGCATCAGCAGTGGCTTGATGCGCCAGAGGGCAAAAAAGAGGCACCCGGCACCACATATCGCTCCCACGGGCCTGTTCCGCTGGGCAGAGAGCCGTACCCGAAAATCGAGAAGGTGGAAGAATGAACTGCCTGTCTTGTGAGAACTACATACCACTCGACCCACCTATCCAGCGCACTGATTCAAACGGTCAGACCTATGAGGTGCCGGGATTGTGCAAAATTGGAGCGGACCACATAATTTCTGGGTTTCCTGTCTATCTTCCAACGGCAAAATGTGATAAAATAACAGAAGCACCGTTGCAAAACGGCAGCTGAATTATGACGGAGGTAGGCTGTGACACTACAGGAATTGTCCAAGTATTATGACATTCAGATGACCCTCGAAAAAGACCGTGAGGCCTTGGAGAATCTTCGGCAGAAAATCAATCCTGCCTCCCCACAGCTGACGGGTATGCCACATACGCCCGGTGTTCGGGACAAGGTGGCGGATCTGGCTGTGGAACTGGCTGACATGGATGAACGTGTCCGCTGGTTGGAGGAACAGGCAGCAGAAGAAAAGCCCAAGGTCGAGGCGTACTGCAAGAGCATCATGGATGCCCGGCTTTATCTGATCTTCCGGCTGCGATTTGTCCGCTGCTACTCGTGGGCAGAAGTTGCCGGAGCACTCGGAAAGTGCTACACGGAAGCCGGGGTCAGCCGGATGGCCTACAACTACCTCGAATCACATTGACCGATAAGCCCTGCATTTGCAGGGCTTTTTATTTTTGCCCGAAAACTCAAATTCAACCTCAAATTTTCATAAAATACGGCCAAATATAGAAATGAGTTTTACATTTTGGCTGCCAAAAGTTAAACTCAAACTGAAAATATCAAAAATCAATGCAGATTGTTTCACACGGTGATGGACGGTGCAGGACGGTTTCACACGGCGCGTAATGCCGTGCAATAAACAAGAACGACCAGCAACGAAGAAGAACGAAAGTCAACGAGCAGCAACGCTTTGATATGGATTCAGATGACAACGGATGCTCCCGGTGATATGATTAGGATGCAAAATCCGAATCAAGCCAAGCGGTGCCTGCCAGAAATGGCGGGTGCCGCTATTTTTATACCTGAAAGGAGGATTCCGAGCCGCACGCTGCTCTCCTTTGCGTGTGGCATTACCGCAGCACCCCGAAAAGCCGAGGTGCTGCAAGCTGGACATTTCGCCGTGTCCAGCCGCAAAGAAGGAGATTTTTCCATGTATCAGAAAATCAAGGCGAAATTCAAGGCAAGTCCCACTATTTTCTACGCCTGCTCCATCGTTGCATCGTGGGCAGGAGTAGGCAGCTTGATGAACTTCCGCACCATTGCATTGCGATACGGAGCAGTTCCGGCAATCATCTGGGCAGTGTTCAATTCCCTGGCATGTATCACGTTCGGTTTGTTCGCTGACCGTGTTCCGTCCATTCGGCGCATCATGCAGAGCAAGGTGATGTTCTACTTCATCGGTCTGCTGACGCTGTTTCAGACGTGGACTCAGATGAGCGGCATCTACGAGATCTTTGGCGATACACCCGTTGGAACCAAGGGCGGCATGATTATCGTGTACGTCACCTGTGTGGCGTTCCTGATTATGTTGCTCAAAGACGGCATGATTCGCAACGTGCTGTCCGATGGCTTTTCATGGGTGGTCGTTTATGGCCTGCTGGCCGTAGTAGTGGCTGCTGCTCTGGTGTACACTGGCGGCACGTTCGCCGTCATCGACCCCGGTGTAAACGCCGCTGGCATTAAGGCTGGCGTGTACAACGGCTTACTTCTGCTGCCCGGCCCATTTGCTTGTCCGTATTACTATTCGCTGTTTGAGTACAACGATAAAAATGCGGACGGCACCAAGCGCGGCAACATGAAAAAGGCCTTCGTGCTGGCGGGCGTGATGTTTGGCATCTACATGGTGCTGGCTGCGCTGCTCACGTGGGTGCGCTTCAGCCCGGTGCTGAACGTAATGAAAGCTATTTTGATTACGGTCATCGCCATTTCCTCGCTGTCTACCTATCTCTACTGCGAATATCTGGTTTTCGGCAAGAAGTTTGGCTTCGCACTGGATGTTCTCACCGTGGCCTCGTGGCAGATCCTGATTCCGCTTGGCGTTATGGGCATCTGGCAGCTGATGAGCACGATCCGCATCTACGTTGTCGTAGCCGCCGTCCTGTTCTCCATCGTTCTGGACCTCGTTTCTGACAGGAAGGAGGCCGCACAATGAACATCACGGTAAAGAAGCTGGCAGAGCTGCATAAGCCTGCCCACAACATCCGCCGGCACTCCGACAAGCAAATCACCGAGTACATCCGCAGCATTGAGATGTTCGGTCAGGTGAAGCCGCTGGTCGTTGCCGAGGATGGCGAAATCATTGCCGGCAACGGTCTGTACGAAGCCCTGCTCCGCATGGGTCGGGAAACCTGCGACTGTTATGTGATGGTCGGGCTGACCGATGTGCAGAAGAAAAAGCTGATGATGGCCGACAACAAGGTCTATGAACTCGGCTTTACCGATGTGGATGCCATCGAAGAACTGGTCAAGGAACTGGACGGCGATGTGGACGTTCCGGGCTGGGATGCTGACCTGCTGGAAATGCTGAACAGCACCACGGATGAAGCTGATGAAGTAATCAGTTCCTACGGCGATTTCCCGGAAAACGAGATCGCACCCATCAGCCGCCATCAGGCAGAGGAACACGTTCCGTATGCCGAAACACCGACCTACCCGGTGGCTCCCGCCCCGCAGCCTGCTCCTACCGTCTCCGCTGCCCCGCAGCAGCCCTCCACAGTGCTGGAGGTGTCTACACCTTCTGAACCGCAAACAGCTGCTCCAGAGGCGGACGGCGGCGTGGAGCAGCGCAGGTGCATCCGTTGCCCGAAGTGTGGTGAACTGATATGCCTGTGAAAGTAGTGGAAAGCAGCATGAACGTGCTGCAAGCGGCGAAAATCCGTATCCGCAATGTGTTCGCAAACGGCTGCAAAATCTATCTGTCGTTTTCCTCCGGCAAGGACAGCCTGTGCATGGCCAACCTCGTGTATGAGATGATTCTCTCCGGCGAACTCGACCCCAAGCAGCTGACGGTGACATTCATTGACGAAGAAGGGCTTTACCCCTCCATGGTCGATGCAGCGCACCGCTGGCGGCGCAACTTCCTGTCGGTCGGCGCGAAATTCCTGTGGTTTTGCTTGCCGTTCAAGCAGGTGTGCGTGATAGACCACCTTTCCGCGTCAGAATCGTGGATAACATGGGAGCCGGGCAAAGAAGATGTGTGGATGCGTACCCCGCCCGATTTTGCCATCAGGTACAGCCCATACCTGCACCACCCCGGAGAGATGAACTACCAGACGTTCTGCGAAAAGGCGTTCCGCGACGGCATTCAGCTGGTCGGCCTGCGCACGGCAGAAAGTCTGACCCGCTTTAAGTGCATCGCCAACACCAAGATGGAACGTATCACAAAAGGCGGCAAGTTCTATCCCATCTACGATTGGGCCGATTCCGATGTTTGGCTGTACATCAAAGAGCGAAACCTTGAATTCCCTGAAATCTATATGCGTTTGTACGAAGCTGGTGTGCATAAAAATGCACTCCGGCTTTGCGCTTTCTTTGGAGATACCAGCACACAAGGCCTACGGTGGGTTGCAGAAACCGACAACGACCTGTGGGAGCGTATCCAGCGGCGAGAGCCAAACGCCTACCTCGTTCTGCTTTACTGGGATTCCGAGATGTTCCGGCGCAGCACCCGCAAGCGGCGTGAGCTGGAAGCAGATACCGAACAGAAGGATTATAAAGCCCTCTGCAAAGACCTGCTGTTCCTCCACCCGGAGCGGTACACCATCGCCAAGGACACCTTATCCCACATCGACCACTGGCGAGGCCTGTTCATAAAGACCTATGGTATCGCTGAACAGAAGCACTACAAGACCATGTATGAGGGGTTGCTGTACGGAGATCCCAAGATGCGTATCCTGCGCATCCTCTGGACCACCATCTACAACGACCACAACGCCCGCATCAAGGAGGAGCAGAACCATGGAAAACATTGACGTATTCGCCCCGCTGGCATCCCTCCAGTGGGTAGACCGCAACACTATTCACGCCAACGACTACAACCCCAACAAGGTCAGCGAGGAAAACCTGAAGCTGCTTATCCAGTCTATCCTGACCAACGGCTGGACACTGCCCATCGTGGTACGCCCTGACGGAACCATCATTGACGGCTTCCATCGCTGGACTGTATCGGGCCGGGAGCCGCTGCTGTCCCTGCTGGGCGGCAAAGTGCCGGTCGTAGTCGTAGACCACCACGGCGACGAGAGCGCCGACGTGTACGGCACCATAACCCACAACCGTGCCCGTGGCACCCACCTGTTGGAGCCGATGAAAGCCATTGTCAAGAAACTCATTGACGAGGGCAAGACCGTGGAGGAAATCGGCAAGCAGCTGGGCATGAAGCCCGAAGAAATCTTCCGCCTGTCCGGCTTTACCAAAGACGAGTTCCTGAACATGATGACCAAGGGCCACGACACATACTCCAAGGCTCAGGTCATCCGCAGCGTATGAAATCGTCCTTGCCAGCGCTCATGCGGGCAGGGGCTTTATCTCGAGGAAAGGAATCATCACTATGGACTACTATGATTTTGTGGCATCCGCCATTGCTGCCGTCGCCAGCCTCTATAATGCAAACGCTGAGCTGGCACATCTCCAGAAGATCGGCGTGAAAGACGTGTGCGTACTCTGGTGCGGCAGCACCCTTCAGAACAACAAGGCTTGGCTGTCCACCACCGTCCCTGACTGTATGTACTACGAGGCAACCTACGACGGCGACAAGAAGGAGCTGCGTCTGGATGCCTATAGGAAGATTCAAAGCGTGAGCATTCCCTGCTGAAAGGAGCACGACACCATGAACACCGTAACCGTATACGCCTGTCCCAGCGTCCCTATGGACAGCATCGAGTATGACCCTGCTGTGGTCGAAGCCTTTCTGCATCCGCCCAACAGCGGACAGGAGCGGGCCGACGATGGCTCGTTCGGTGACGAAAAGGTACTGTGACGGGGGTGCCCCACACTGAGCGGGCTCGATGACCCCGAAACCAAGCTAGTTAGTGAGGGAAAAATCAGTCATTTCGTTACGGTTTGTATAATGACTTCGCTGTGATTTTCCAAAGAGTTTTACAAAAAAGGAGGTGGTTTCTGAATGCCGACAAAAGAAAGAGTTGCTGACATGACTGTGACCACCACCCAACTGGCCGCCGTGCTGGGCATCACGAACCGCAGGGTGCAGCAGCTCACACAGGATGGGGTGCTCACCACCGTCAGTCGAGGAAAATTTGTCCTTGGTGACGCAGTGCAGGCCTACAATGCCAGCACTGCCCGTGGCGGGCTGACCAAAGAGGAAGCGGCAGAGGCCAAAAAGCTGGACCACATCAAGCAGAAAGCAGAAGCTACGCTCAAAGCCAGCAAAGCGAAAATCGCTCAAGCTGAGGCAAAAGAGCTGTCCGGGCAGATGCACCGCAGTGAGGATGTGGCCGCTATGACCTCTGAGCTTATCTACACCGTCCGGGGTGCGCTGATGGCGCTGCCCAGCCGTGTTGCCATCAATGCGGCTGCTCTGTCTGACCCGGCAGAGGTGGCAGAGTATATGCGTGGCGAGGTGAATCAGATAGCCGAGGAAATCGCCATGTTCCGTTACGACCCGGCAAAGTATGAGGCCCGTGTCCGTGAACGCAAGGCGTGGGCTGAAAAGCTGGCTGGTGACGACGATGAGTGAGAATGCAGCGGTTGACCGTCTGAATGCTCTGGTGTCAAAGCTGGTGGCAGCTATCCGGCCCCCGCCCAATGTGTCCGTGAGCGAGTGGGCCACACAAAACCGCGTCCTGTCCCCGGAAGCGTCTGCCGAGCAGGGCCGCTGGCGTAACAGCCGCACGCCCTATCTGGTGGAGATCATGGACGCATTCTCCGACCCGCGCATCCATCATATCGTTGTCGTTGCGTCCTCACAGGTCGGCAAGTCGGAGTTTGAAAACAATGTCATAGGCCGCACCATTGACGTTGACCCCGGCAGTATTCTTTTCATCCATCCCCAAATGACGGATGCCAAGGAGTACAGCAAGCTCCGTATCGCCCCCATGATACGAGACTGCCCTACACTGCGGGCCAAGGTCGCGGAGAAAAAGAGCCGGGACAGCGGCAACACGATTTTGCAGAAAAGTTATCCCGGCGGCATCCTGACCATGTGCGGATCTACCGAGGCGCACGCTCTGGCATCAAAGCCCATCCGCTATGTGCTGGGTGACGAGCGTGACCGCTGGGCAGTGAGTGCCGGCACAGAGGGCGACCCTTGGGAACTGGCAATGGCCCGGCAGACCACTTTCTACAACGCAAAGGCTGTGGAAGTCAGCACACCCACCATCAAGGGACACAGTGCCATTGCCAAGTCCTACGTCAAGGGCACGATGGAGCGCTGGGTATCCCAGTGCCCGCACTGCAAGGGATTCCATGAACTGCGTTGGGAAGATATTCGGTACGAGTATGACACCATCGAAACCCACGGAGAGAAAACCTACAAGGTCAAGGACGTGTGGTATCTCTGCCCGGAGTGCGCCTGCATTTCGGACGAAGTGACCATGAAGCGGGCACCAGCTCACTGGCAAGCGGAAAATCCCGCCGCCTATGAGAACGGTATCCGCAGCTTTTGGCTGAACAGCTTTGTTTCGCAGTGGGCAGCATGGAAAGATACCGTGCTGAAATACCTGAATGCCCTGGGCGATACCAAGAAGATGCAGGTTGTCTACAACACCCGTCTGGGGCTGCTGTGGGAAGATCGTGGCGATGTGCAGGACGAGGACACCATGCTTGGCCGCAGGGAGGAATACCCTGCGGAACTGCCGGATGGTGTGCTGGTGCTGACCGCTGGCGTTGATACGCAGGACGACCGCATGGAGTACGAGATCGTGGGCTTCGGCCACTTCGGGGAAACATGGGGCATCGAAAAAGGCATCATCTCTGGCCGCCCGGACAGTGACGAGGTCTGGCAGCAACTGGACGAGCTGGTTTTCGACCGCAAGCTGAAATTCGCTGACGGCCTAGAGCTGCCCGTTTCCATCAAATTTGTAGACGAGGGCGGCCATTTCACCCAAGAGGTGCGCCAGCGCTGCCATGACCGCATCGGCAAAAAGGTTTTCTGCATCAAGGGCTTTCCCGGCTCCGACCGGCCGTTCACAGGCCCGCCAAAGCAGGTGAAAATCACGGTGCAGAACCGCTACATCGGGATGTGCTGGCAGTACCAGTTGGGCGTTGACGCTGGCAAGCAAATCATCATGGACGATTTGAAAGTGCAGGAGCCGGGCCCTCGGTACTGCCACTTCCCACGCCGGGACGATTACGGCCTCGGCTACTTCAACGGCCTCTTGTCAGAGCATTTGATATACAAAGAGGGCCACCGCAACCCGTGGCAATGGGATAAAATCTCCGGCCATGAGCGAAACGAACCTCTTGACTGCCGAAACTATGCCATAGCGGCCTACAAGGTGCTGCCGAAAGACCTTGATGCCATCGACCGGGCGCTGAAAAGGCTGCGCGGCAAGGCACCAGAGGCACCGGCAGCCCCGGTGATAAATATTCAACAACCCGTCTCCCGTCCCCAGCCGTCCCCCGGCCGGAGGCGGGAGAACTTTTTAGACGACTGGTGAGGTGTGAGTTATGGATACCGTGACCATCAAAAAACGGCTGGAGTTCCACACGAAGCGGCTTGATAACCTGTATGTGGCCTACAACAAGCTGCTTTCCGGTGGCGTGAAAAGCTACCGTCTGGACGACCGGGAACTCACACGTCTTGACCTCGGCAAGCTCAGCGATGAGATCAAAGATGCCGAGGAAAAGGTCGATGAACTGACCGCGCTGCTGAACGGCCAGAGTGCCCGCAAGGCATTCTCCGTTATCCCGCGCGATTGGTGATCCTTTAGGGTGACGGCCCGAAAGGGCCTTTGCCGCGGGCTGGCTGCTTTTTACTCCTTTCCCCAGCCAGCCCGCTTAGTTTGAAAATTACGGAGGCGATTACTCTTGAGTGTCAGATACCGCGTCACCGCTGCACCGCAGGCCAGCGGCTACAGCGAGGCGGGCGCATCCTACAAACGGCGTGCGCTGCGGGCTTTCTTCCCCAACAGCAACTCTCCGAGCAGCGATATTCACGACAACGCAGATATTCTGCGGCAGCGGAGCAGAATGCTCTACATGAGCGCACCTGTTGCGACCAGTGCCATCAACACGAATCGAACGAAGATCGTTGGCACCGGGCTGACCTTGAAAGCGACCGTTGACCGAAACGTACTGGGGCTATCCCCGGAAAAAGCCAAAGAGTGGCAGAGTAAAACCGAGGCAGAGTTCCGGCTTTGGGCCGAAAACCGCCGCAGTTGTGATGCCATGGGGCTGAACGATTTCTACGGCTTGCAGCAGTTGGCCCTGAAAAGCTGGCTTATGAGCGGTGATGTGTTCGCCGTGGTGAAAATTCGTGACCCGGACAAGCTGCACCCCTACGGGCTGCGGCTGCATCTGGTGGAGGCTGACCGTGTGTCCACCCCGGATAATCTCGGCGGTATGCTGGATGGCCTGGGCTATACCGAGGGCACAAACCCCAACACCGGGAACAAAATCTATGATGGTGTGGAAGTGGACAGCAGCGGCATGATCGTGGCCTACCACGTCCGCAACACATATCCGCATGAGTGGCGGAATGACATCACCAAATGGCAGCGAGTGGAGGCGGTCGGTGCGACAACTGGGCTGCCCCAGATCCTGCACATTATGGAGTCCGAACGTCCGGACCAGTACCGTGGTGTCCCGCTCATTGCACCCATCATCGAACCGCTGCTCCAGCTCCGAAGATATACGGAATCGGAACTGCTGGCAGCTCTGGTGCAGAGCTTCTTCACGGCATGGATTGTCACCGATACCCCGAAGAACGCTATCCCGTTCGATGAAACCGGCAGCGGAGATCTCGGCGGCGTTCCTGTGGACAACCCGAAGGCAGACAACGCCAGCCACAGTCCGAATGAGTATGAGATGGGGCCCGGCACGGTTGCACACCTCGGCAAGGGCGAGGACATCAAGTTCGGAAACCCCAACATTCCCACCGCAGGGTTTGATACGTTCGTCAAAACTCTGTGCAAGCTCATGGGTGGTGCCATCGAAATGCCGTATGAGCTGTTGCTGAAAGAGTTCAACGCCAGCTACTCGGCCAGCCGTGCAGCCCTTTTGGAGGCATGGGAAGGTATCAAGATGCGGCGTGCATGGCTGGTAGGCAGCTTCTGCCAGCCGGTATATGAAATTTGGCTTTCTGAGGCTGTGGCCCGTGGACGAGTAATCGCCCCGGGCTTTTTTGATGACCCTCTGGTGCGTGCTGCATGGTGCGGCGCACGGTGGATTGGGCCTGTGCAGGGCACCCTTGACCCGAAGAAAGAGGTCGAGGCTGCCGTGCTCCAGACCCATCACGGCTTCCGCACCCATGAGCAGGTCACGCGCGAGCTGGGCGGCGGCGACTGGGAGGACAATGTCGCAGAGCTGGCCCACGAAAATGAGCAGCTCAAAGCTGCGGGCAGCGAGGGCGTAATCGAAACCACAGAAAGTGTCACTACACAGGGAGGTAAAGAAAATGCCGAAAGCACCGAGTAGCACCCCGATGGTGAGCATCCAGCGGCCCTGCTATGCAATGGCCAGCACTGACGGCCAGAGCGCTGACATCACCATGTACGGCCAGATCGTGGACACGCAGCCCACGGATTGGTGGACGGGTGAGCCGATTCCGGGTCAGTACATCATTGAGAGCGAGTTCCTGTCCGACTTGCAGCAGGTCGAGCATTGTTCGGAGATCACCATCCGCATGGACAGCGTGGGCGGCGATGCTGGCGTTTCCATCCTGATTCACAACAGGCTGCGTGAGCTGGCCGCCAAGGGCACGAAACTGACCTGTATTGTGGACGGCGTGGCCATGTCCGGCGGCAGCCTTATCATGTGCGCCTGCGACACCGTCAAGGCCAACCCATCCAGCCTCGTGATGATTCACAAGTGCTGGTCGCTCATCTGGGGCAACTACAACGCCGATGAACTGCGCAAAGCCGCAGATGCCAACGACGCATGGGATAAGAGTCAGGTTTCCATCTATAAGCGGAAGACCGGCCTCTCCGAGACCGTGCTTTTGCACATGATGTCCGATACCACCTACATGACCGGCAAAGAGGCCGTGGAAAAGGGCTTTGCAAATGAGCTGCTGGATGATGCCGAGCCGGTGGAGATCTCCGCAAGTGCCGACCGGCAGACCATCTACGCCAAGGGCCACGCCCTGCACCTGATGCCGGGCACAAAACTGCCCGGCAATATTCCTATGGCTAAAGCGGCTGCACCTGCGACCGCTACTGCAAATACACCGGCGGCACCCGCCGCCCAGTCCAACGAAGGAGGACATACCACTATGGCAACTACCATCGAGGAGCTTCGCAAGGAAAACCCGGAGCTGTGCCGCCAGCTTGAGCAGAGCGCTTCTGAACAGGCATCCCAGAACGAGCGCACCCGTCTGTCTGAAATTGACGAGGTGGCCAACCTGTTTGACCCGACTATGGTTCAGGAGGCCAAGTACGGCAAGACCGCTTGCGATGCCCGCGAGCTGGCTTTCCGCGCTGCCAAGGCCGCAGCTGCGCAGGGCCACGAGTTCCTGAAGAATCTGGCGGCCGACAATCAGGCATCCGGTGCCCAGGGCGTGGAGGCCGTGCCGGGCGCATCCGCAACCGGCGACCCGGAGTCCCTGCCCGATGCAACGGGCAATGCACCCAAGACCCCGGCTGAACGCATGGCTGCGGCTGATGCTGCCGTCGCTGCGCTGCTTGACGGGGACGAGAAAAAGTAAGGAGGAACACTACAATGACTGAGCTGAACAAAAGACTGGGCAGCATGGATTATGACGGCCTGATTGCCGACATCTATCCTAAGCTGGTGGTCAGCGGCGGCACCATCCGTAAGCTGGCCGAGGCTGCCACCATCAAGCGTGGCACCATTCTGGCAAAGTCCAGCGGCACTTCCGGCGATGGCAAACTGGTGGTGCTGGGCACCGCGGCCACTGGCGACGAGGTGCTGACTGCCAACTGCATCCTGTGTGATGACGTTGAGGTCGGCACGTCCGATGATGTGACCGTCCCTGTGTACCTGACGGGCTGCTTCAACACCAACAAGTGCATTGTGGCCGACAGCTACACCATGACCGAGGCTGACAAGGATGCCCTGCGCGAGGGCGGCATCTTTTTCAAGGCCGCTGCACCGGCACTGTAAGGAGGATATATCATGCCTGCTGAACTGAATTTTTTCGATACCTACACCCTGATGGCCGTCTATAAGAGGGTCGTCCCCAAGAAGACTTTCTTCCGTGACCGCTATTTCCCGACCAGCGACGAGGACATCTTTGCGTCCAACAAGGTTCTGACCGAGTACATGGACGGCGACCAGAAGATGGCAGCCTTTGTTGCGCCTCGTGTCGGCGCAATTCCGATGGAGCGCATGGGCTACGAGATCCATGAGCTTGAACCTGCATTCATCGGCATGAGCCGTGAGCTGTCCACCGACGACCTGACGAAGCGTGGCTTCGGTGAGGCTATCTATGCCAACAGCACCCCGGCGCAGCGTGCGGCCAAGCTGACCCAGAAAGACCTGGCAGATATGGATGCCCGCATCGTTCGCCGTGAGGAGTGGATGTGTGCCCAGACTATGCTGGATAACGGCTGCACCATGCAGGAAATGATCGACAACCAGACCAAGGGCGATATGAAGGTTGTGAAGTTCTACAACCCCGGCCACGAGAACGACCATATCTATGTCCCTGCTGCAAAGTGGAACGAGGAAGGCGGCAAATTCTTTGAGGATGTTGCTGCCATGTGTGATATGCTGTCCAGCCGTGGTCTGGCTTCCGCAGACCTGCTGCTGGGTGCCGATACCTACAATGCCGTTCTGGACCTCGAAAAGGTGCAGCGCCTGCTGGACAAGAACTCTGGCATCATTGTGGGCCAGATTGAGGAGCAGCTTAGCCCGTATCATGGTGTGGTCTATGGTGGCACCCTGAACTTCAAGGGGCACAAGCTGAACCTGATCTCCGTTGACGAGACCTATGTTGACGATGAGGGCAAGGTGCGGCCTCAGTTCCCCAAGACCGATGCCTTGGTCACCGCTCCCGGCTGCGGCCACCTGATGTATGGTGCCATCACCCAGATCAACTACGGTGATACCAAGCATACCACCATCGCAAGTCGCCGTGTTCCGAAGTTCAGCCTCAATCAGGAGAACGACCTGCGCAAGACCATTCTCAAGGCCCGCCCGCTGGCTGCACCCCACAACTACTGCCCGTGGATCCGCGTCAAAAACGTGGTCGGCTAAGTCCGGCCAGAAAGGAGTATACCGATGCTTGTTGAGATTCTTTGCGGCGGTTATGGCTGCCGCACCAAGACGGGCATTCACACCGTCATGCGTGGTGAACAGTGCGAGGTCAGCGATGCCGAAGCAGCTCGCCTTATCGGGCTGGGTGTGGCGAAATGCGCATTTTCTGCGCCCACTGCCCCGGAAACCGCCCCTGCTGACGTTCCGGCAACTGCGGAAGGTAACGACACCCCCGCAGTCGAAGCCTCGCAGAACGGCTCTGAGACGGCACACCTCGACCCCGACCAGCTGCACGACATGACTGTTGCCAACCTGAAAAAACTGGCCGCAGATATGGGCATCGACACCAAGCAGCTCAAGACAAAGGACGCACTCATTCAGGCTATCTGCGCCGAGGACGTTGTGCCCGGTGACGAGTGCACCGATGGTCCCGAACTGGCAGCTGCGATGCCCACGGCGTGAGTGCCTTTAAAAACGCTGTGCAGGAAGACCTGAACAGCGTCTTTCTGAATCTGGATGAGTTCGCCGAAACGCACACGGTCTACTATGATGGAGAGGAATACCCTGACGTTCCTCTGGTTCTGACAGGCCTCTCTGAAAAGGAACGTGTACGCCAGGCCATCAGCGACCATGCGCAGGGTCTGTACCGGGTCAGCCGGGTGCTGCACTGCGATATTGCGGCCCTCGGCGGAAAGCAGCCTGAGAAGGATTGCAAGCTGGGCATTGACGAGGATGGATTCGTCCGAAACTACTATGTGGCATCCTCTGTCTGCGAGATGGGGATGCTGCGGGTGGAACTGGAGGCGATTGACGAATGAGTGATGTGACAACGGACACCATGATGCACAGCATAGCTGCTGGCATCACCGTTGACATTGCAGAGGAAGGATTTGACCGGGTGTCTGCCCTCCTCGCCGGAATTCCCGGAGGTGCCAATCGTGCTGTAGGATCTGCGCTGGCTCGCGCCGCTGCCGCCGGAAAAACGGTGGCGAAACGGGCAGTCACGCAGGAGTATGCCATCAGCAGCAGCGAATTTTCCAACCGCACAAAGAATATCAACAACATCCAGCGAGGCAGCAATGGCGAGGTTTCTATCAACTTCGGCTACCGTGGCAGCGTCATCCCCCTTAGAGTTTTCGATACCAAGGTGGATCGCAGCGGCCGCGTGGTAACTCGCGTGAAGAAGTCCGGCGCAAGACAGGCGCTGGACCACGCTTTCGAGGCAAAGATGGGCTCTCACTATGGCATCTATGAGCGGCAAGGAGAAAAACGGTTCCCGGTCAAGGAACTGTTTGGCCCTGCCACCCCGCAGATGATGTACTCCAACGAGAATGTTATGGACTCCATCGAGGAGAAAATGGCATCCACTTACGAGGAGCGCATTGAGCATGAAATCACGCGAATTTTGAACGGATGGGGTGTCTGATATGACCAGTGTTGTTTTGCTTGAGCAGCTGAAAGCGTTTACAGAGAAAATCATGGCCGACATGATTCTCCCGGTGGCTATGCAGCAGGGCGATACAGAACAGGCCTACCGTGCCCCGGAAGTCTACCTGATGCGGCTGCCCGACAGCCGTTCGGCCAAGAAGAAAGCTCCGTACATCATCCATCGGGTCATTCCGCTGGAAACGGAGCAGCAGCCCGGCAGCGAGGAGCGCACGGTGGTTTCTGTGCGCTCTATCTTTTGCTGCTACAACCCGGATGAACAGGAGGGCGACCTTGCTCTCCTGAACATGATGGAGCGGTTTCGCGTGGAATTGCTCAAAGTCCGCAAGGTAGGCGGTACTGGCACTGATGGAAAGCACCGGTACCAGTTTACGCTCGTCCTGTCTCCCGGTCATAAGCTGGAAAGCGTTCCTTACGATGAGGAAACCAAACCGTATTACGCCGGAGAGATGATTACCCACTGGAAGCTGCCGACCGTGCAGCAAACGGAGGATATTAAATTATGGCGGTAAAAAAGACCGCGGCGGAACAGCCCGCCGAAACCACCATGAACGCCGGGCTTGCTCTGCGCAGGCTCGGCGTTTCCATTTACGTTGGCCCGTCCATTCTGGGCTATATCCAGAAAAACACGATTTACCCCTGCGCTGCTGCGGAGGCAGTGAATCGTGACGATGTGAAAATCGCCACCGAGAAATATCCCGGCGTGGCCGACTTCATCATCGACATGGACGAGCTGCACACCACGCCTGAAAAGGCAAAAGCACGCGGCGAGGCCATCCTTGCGTATGCCCGGATGCTCGCCAAATCCAAGTAAGGAGGATTACATACTATGGCAGATCATGGTATTAACGTCAGCCGCGCCGACACCGCCGTGGCGACCCCGAACGCCGCAACCTGCGGCATTCCCTTTGTCATCGGTACCGCACCGCTGTCCAAGGCAACTGGCACCGCTGCAACTGTTGGCACCCCGGTGCTCTGCACCAGCTACACCGAGGCGGAGGAACAGTTGGGTTACGATGATGACTGGGCAAAGTACACCGTTTGCGAAGTGATGCACTATCACTTTAAACTGTGCGCTTGCCAGCCTGTCATTTTCCTGCCCCTCGCAGAAGACGCGGAAGCAGCAGCCGTGGCAGCTGCCGTTGAGCAGGTCGAGGCTTGTCTGACGATGTTCGGCATCGTACCCGACCTGATTATGGCACCCGGCTTCTCCAAGGATGCTACCGTTTCCGCTGCAATCGATGCGAAAGCTGGCTCTATCAACGGCATGTTCACTGGCAAGGCTCTGGTGGATATTTCCGCAAAAACCTACACTGCTGCGGTTCAGGCAAAAAACAGCGGCACCTTCACCGAAAAGACCATCCTGTGCTGGCCTAACGGCACTCTGGGTAATCTGAAGTTCCATGGCTCCACCGTCATGGCGGGCTGTCTCGCGGAGACCGACACCAAAAATGGCGGTATCCCTTACGAGAGCCCTTCCAACAAGACCGTCCACATCGACGGCCTGTGCGACGATGACGGCGCAGCTATCAACCTGACCTACAATCAGGCAAACGTGGTCGATGCCGCTGGCATCTGCACGTTCCTGAACTTCATGGGCGGATGGACTGCGTGGGGCAACCACACTGCATGCTACCCTAAGTCCACCGATGTGAAGGACTACTTCATCCCCCTCAGCCGGATGTTCGACTACGTTTCCAACACGCTCATCAAGACTTTCTGGTCTAAGCTGGACAAGCCGATGAACCGCCGCCTGATTGACACCATTTTGGACAGCGCAAACGTTTGGCTGAATGGTCTGGTTGGCGCAGGCTACCTGCTGGGTGCCCGCGTGGAGATGCTGGAAAGCGAGAACCCTCTGACCAGCCTGATGGCGGGTAAAATCAAGCTGCACGTCTACATGACCCCGCCCTCTCCGGCGCAGGAAATTGACTTCGTGCTGGAGTATGACGCTGACTATGTGACCAGCGCACTCCAGTCCTAAAGAGGAGGTACTACTATGGCAATCGATCAGAGCATTATCAATTTTGCTGTCTACGAAGACAGCATTGAGTATGCGGGAATGGCAAAAGCTACACTGCCTGATGTGACTTTTCTGACGCAGTCTATCTCCGGCGCCGGCATCGGCGGCAACATTGATGCCGTTATTTTGGGTCATCTCGAAGCAATGACCCTTGGTCTGGAATTTCGCACCACTACGGCACAGTCCATCAAGCTGTCCGAGATTCGCCGCCACCAGATTGATCTGCGTGTTCCTGTTCAGTATGAGGATCCCATCAATGGCACTATTGATGCTCGTTCTGAAAAGCACGTTCTTGTCGTTATTCCGAAGTCCACCAAGGGCGGCACTATCGCTCCGGCGACTCCCGCCAACGGCTCCGGCGAGTACGCTGTCCGCTACTGGGCAACTTATCTCGATGGCAAGAAGGTGCGTGAACTGGATCCGCTGAACTTCATTTGCTACATCAACGGCACGGATTATCTGGCAGCTGTCCGCAAGGCACTGGGCAAGTAATCAGAGCCGATCGTTATGCCGGGGCTGCATTTTGCGGCTCCGGCCTATTTTTTAACTGCGAAAGGAGCAGCCGCTATGAACACCACCATCAGCGATAAGGAGTACGATGCAGCCATCGCCGCTGCGAACAAAGCTGCCACCGACCCTTATGTGTACGTCCACAAGCTCATTCAGCCGTTTGAGTATGAGGGCAAGAAGTACGACACCCTGACGTTTGACTTCGGCAAGCTGACCGGCAACGATTCGCTTGCAATCGAGGCTGAAATGTCCGCTCTGCGCCAGCCGGTTATCGTGCCGAGCATGAGCGCGGGCTATCTGATTCGGATGGCTTGCCGGGCGTGTACGCAGCCCATCGGCGTTGACGTTATCGGCGCAATGAGCATTCGGGACTACAACACCATCCGCACCAAAGCAAGAAATTTTTTGATGCTGTCGGATGTGTAACTGATGATGGTGGAGAGTGGCTGCGGCGGCAAGCCCTTCTGATGGCGCAGGGCAACAACACCCCTGCACCATACTGGCTTGCAATGCCTCTGTATCAACTGCGGCAATGGATTGATACCAACAATGCCGTTGTTGCCGAGCGCGAAAAGGCGAGAAAGGCGAAGTAGTGGCTCGAAAAGAATGGGAGTTGCTGTTCAACCTGTCCGCCAAACAGAACAGCAACTTCTCCAGCACCTTCAAGGCTGCACAGTCGGCTCTTGTGGAAACACAGAACAGAATCCAGCAGCTGAACAAGGTACAGTCCGACATAACCGCGTACCAAAAGCAGCAGCAGGCCGTTGACTCCACCAAGCAGCGGCTGGCCGTCTTGCAGCAGCAGTACGATAACATCCAGAAAGAGATTCAGGAGACCGAGGGCTATTCCTCTGCGCTGGAAAACAAGCTGATTTCCAAGCAGGCGCAGATCGACAAGACCACGACCTCCCTGCACACCTATGAGCAGCGTCTGGCTGCCACCGGGAACACCCTGCGGGAAGCTGGCGTGGACACCACGCAGCTGACAGCAGAAACCACTCGGCTGGAAACCGAGGTCGATAAGCTGAAAGACCAGCAGGTTGACCTCAAAAAGACCATGGACGAGGCCGGAGAGGGCGCAAAGGGCTTCGGCGAGAAATCTGTCGAAGCCCTCGATGCCGTTGAATCTGTGCTTGCCACGGCTGGCATCGCAAAAGCCCTCGGCGAAATCAAAGACGCATACATGGACTGCATCAACACCGCAGGTGATTTTGAAGCATCCATGAGCAACGTCGAAGCCCTGTCCGGCGCATCCGGCGATGAACTGGAATCTCTGTCCGACAAGGCCAAGGAGATGGGTGCAACCACCAAGTTCACCGCCGGTGAATCTGCGGACGCTCTGTCTTACATGGCTCTGGCCGGCTGGAACACCCAGTCTATGCTGGAGGGCATCAGCCCGGTGCTGAATTTGGCTGCTGCCGCCGGCATGGACCTGGCGCAGGCATCGGATATTGTCACCGACTATCTGACCGCCTTTGGTCTGAAAGCCTCTGACACCACTCACTTTGTCGATGTGATGGCCTACGCTATGGCTCACTCCAACACGGACGTGATCCAGCTGGGCGAGGCATACAAGGCGTGTGCGTCTACCGCCACCTCCCTTGGCTACTCTGTCGAGGAGACAACCGCAGTTCTGGCTACCATGGCCAATGCCGGTGTTAAGGGCGGCGAGGCTGGCACAGCCCTGAACGCCATCTTCACCCGCCTTGCCACCAACACGAAAAAGTGCGGTGACGAACTGGCGAACCATGGCGTGAACATCTACGATGCACAGGGCAATATGCAGTCCCTGTCCAGCATCCTTACCGGGATTGCCGGGGTCTGGGGCGACCTGACCGACCAAGAGCAAGCCAACCTTGCCAAGACCATCGCTGGCACAAACCAGTATTCCAAGCTGCAAACCATCATGGCCGGATGCAGCGAGGCCGCCGCCGAGGGCGGGCAGTCGTTCTCAGACTACACCGCAGCCCTGAACAACTGCGCCGGGTCTGCCGACAAGATGGCGGGCACCATGCTCGACAACATGAACGGCAGGCTGGTTCTGATGCAGTCTGCCGCTGACGGCCTGAAAATCGCCATCGGCGAGGATTTGACTCCCACCATGTCCGGCCTGTACGATGTTTGCGCACAGGTTCTGGGCTGGATGCAGGGCTTTGTCGAGGAAAACCCCGGCGTGGTCAAGGGCATTGCCGCCGGAACGGTCACGCTGGGCGGCCTGATTGGAACGCTGACCGCTGTTTCTGCCGGCATCAAGCTGGCTCATGCAGCGGCAACGTTGTTCACCGGCTCGCTGGCTGGCCTTGCTGGACCGCTGACGCTTGCATCTGTGGCAATTGCCGGAACGGTCACTCTCGTTACCGCACTCGCCACATCGTCTGACGATGCCGTTCCGTCTGTTAAGGAATTGACCAGCGCGGCGCGAGAGATGGGCGACAGCATGGAGGAAGCCGGCAACAACTACGATGCCACACTCTCCAACATGGAAGCTACCGCCAGTGTTGCAGACCAGTACATCAGCAAGTTGGAGGCCATCGAAGCCGCCACAAACGGCAACACGGCCGGGAACGCCGAGTATCACGATACCCTTGCTCGCCTGTCCGCTCTGGTGCCCAGTCTGGCTGACGACATTGACCTTGAAACGGATTCCATCAAGGGCGGCACTGAAGCCCTGCGCCAGCATACAGACGCTTATGTGGCCGATGCAAAGGCGCAAGCCCGACAGGAATACCTGAATGGCTTATACGAGCAGTACAACAATGTGCTGGTCGAAAGCGCGGAAAACGAGACCAAGCTTGCTACCGCACAGGCCAAGGTCGAAAAGTCCAATGCTGGGATGTCCACTGCTTATGATAAGCTGCTTGCCACCCTCGGCATGACGGGCGAGCAGTTTAAGCAGACCTATGGTACTGTTCAGGATCTTCCGTGGCGCACCATGAGCGAGGATGTGCAGCAGCTGCGCACCGAGTACATGGGCTACTCGGAAGACCTCGCCACTGCCCGGCGTGAAGTCGAAAACTACACCGATGCCGTAGAGCAGGATCAGGAAGCCATCGATGCAGCTGAGGCCGAGTATCAGGAAGCCAAGGATGCAGTCGATTCCCTGAACGCAGCGCAGCAGGATGCCGCCAACAGCGCAAACGATGTGGCTGCACAGGAGCAGGCCGTCACCGATGTTATCAACAGTGCCGAGGCGGAGATTCAGGAACTCGTTTCGGCATACACGGACGCTTACAATGCGGCCTATGACAGCATCAGCAAGCAGTACGACCTGTGGGATACCGCTGAGAAGGTCGTCGCCACCTCTGCATCCAGCATCAACTCCGCGCTGGAAAGCCAGATCACCTACTGGGACAACTACAACCAGAACCTCGAAAACCTGACTGAACGTGCTGCCGATATTGACGGTTTGAGCGACGTTATCGCCAGCTTCGCCGATGGCAGCAAGGATTCTGTAAACGCCATCGCCGGCATGGCAGCTGCGTCGGATTCCGACCTCGCAAAGATGGTCGAGAACTACCGTTCCTTGCAGGAGGCGCAGAAAACCACCGGCGAGAGCATGGCCGACCTCGAAACCGGCATGAGCAATGCCATGGACGAGATCGCGCAGAACGTAGCCGACAGTGTGGCCGACATGGACTTGAACGACGAGGCCATGAAGAGCGCACAGTCAACCGTTCAGGGCTTTATCGATGGCGCAGAGGGCATGATGCCTCGTGTCAAGGAGGCATACGAAAAGGTGGCGAACGCTGCCTCTGATGCGCTGGCCGGGGCGAATAAGCGTTACAACATCGACCAGAAGAACGGAAACATCCCCGGCTATGCAGTCGGCACGGAATCCGCTGCGCCGGGCTTTGCCATCGTTGGCGAGAACGGCCCGGAGCTGGTCTACTTCAACGGCGGCGAAACCGTGCTGACCGCGCCGGAGACCCGCGCAGCGTTCAACGAGGCGCGGCAGCTGGAACAGATCACCAGCACAAATGCGATTGACCTGTCCGCTGTCCGGGATGCCATCCGTGAGGAGTACAACCGATATGTAGAAACTGTCACTGGCGGCAATTCGGTCTACTTCAACGGCGGCGAAACCCGCTCCGTTGCGGAAGTGCAGCTGCCCGGCGGCTCTGCATCTGGTGGCTCAAACGCCAGCAGCGCGGCTCCCATCACCGTTGCGCCTGTTTACCACATCTACGGTATGCGAGATACGGATGAACTGCGAAGCGTCCTGAACGCCCAGAATGACGACCTCCGGGAAGCTGTGCTGGAAATCGTGAGCGACAACGACACTGATAATTTCAGGAGGGGTTACGCATGAGCAAAACCTACACCACCGTGCAGGGCGACCGCTGGGACAGCGTGGCATACACGCAGCTCGGCAGCTGCGCCCTTGCGCCCCGCCTGATGGCTGCGAACTCGCAGTATCTGAACTATTTTGAGTTTCCTGCCGGAATCGTTTTGACGCTCCCGGAAATCGAAACCAAGACCAGTTCGACCCTGCCGCCGTGGAAGAAGGTGGTCACATGAGCGATGAAAATACTGCCCGCCATGCCGAGTGTACGGTGGAGTTTGACGGTGTGGATATTACCAGCAGCATCATGCCATACCTGCTCTCGCTGTCGTTCATCGACAACGAGGAGGATGCCTCCGACGACTTGCAAATCAAACTGCAAGATCGTGATGGTATCTGGATGGAGAGCTGGCTCCAGCAGATGATAGACGGCGATGTATCGGCTGCATCTTCCGACGGCTATAAGGTCGGCGATGTGGTGCAGTTCCTTGGCGGTCCGCACTATAAGGCATCCACGGACAAAAAGGCAAATGGAAATCCCAAGGCTGGCCCGGCCAAGATCACCATCATCAAAGAGGGCGCGCTGCATCCATACCATGTCATCCACACCGATGGAACATCCCGTGTCTACGGCTGGGTGGATGCCAGCGAGATCTCCGGCAAATCTGGCAGCAGTTCTTCTGGTTCATCCTCTGGCAGCGGAGAAGGAAGTCTGAAAATCCGAGCTACCATTACCGCCTGCAACTGGCACTCCGATGGCAAGGACGAAGCCCTCGACTGCGGCGTGTTTGAGTTTGACGGCGTGGTGGCCACCGGGCCGCCCAGCGTCATCACCATCAAGGCCATTGGGCTGCCCTACACGAGCCAGATCCGGCAGACCAAGCAGAGCAAGGGCTGGGAAAAGTACAAGCTGTCCGGCATTGCCAATGAAATGGCATCTAAGAACGGCATGACGACCCAGTTTCTTGCAAAGAAAGATCCTGAGTACAAGCGTGTGGAGCAGTACCGCTGCTCTGACATCGACTTTTTGCAGCAGCTTTGCCACGATGCAGGGCTGTCGCTGAAATGCACTGATGGCAAAATCGTCATCTTTGACCAGCAGGAGTACGAGGGCAAGGACGCTGTGTGGACTACCACGCTGGGCGACAAAAGCTATATCAAGTATAGTCATTCACTCGGTCAGGCTGGAACACAGTATGCGTCCTGCCGGGTATCTTACGTTGGGCCTGATGGCAAGGCTATCGAGGGCATTGCCTACGTTAAGGACTACGATGCCAAGAGCAAGACCAATCAGCAGCTGGAAGTCTACGCCCCGGTCACGAGCAAGGCAGAGGCGAAAGAACTGGCTGCAAAGAAACTCCGGCTCTACAACAAGTATGAGCGTCAGATAAGTTTTACCTATCCGGGCGACCCCGGAAAAGTTGCTGGACTGACGTTCAACGCTGACCAGTTCGGACCGTGGGATGGCAAGTACATCGTGAAGCAGTCTAAGCACACGGTGTCCGGCTCCGGCGGGTACACGACGCAAGTCACTGGCCGTCATACGCTGGGAGGTTACTGACTGATGAACGTGAACGTCGATGTTCGCATCGGAAAAGTCACCGATGTGAACAAGAAAAAACGCCTTGTGCGCGTGAAGTTCGAGGACACCGGGATTACATCTGGCTGGCTGCCTGTGATGCAGCACTACAAGGCTATCGTATACACCGAGGAGGCGGGACTGCACGATCACCAGTTTACGCACCCGGCTCCGTATCCACTGAAAATCCTCAACACCCAGAACGGCACCCGCCAGATTTGGGATGAGGAGGAAAAGGTCACGGGCGCGGACAACTCGACCAACCACCAGCACAAATCCCATGTGGTGTGGTGGGTGCCCGCCATTGATGACATCGTGATCTGTCTGTACCTGCCGTGCTTCAACGCTGACGGCTTCGTGTTGGGAGGGATTTATCCGTGATTGTTGGATGCCTCGGAGGCATTATCTTTGCCGTGTTCGATGGTTACGTCAAAACCATCAAGGACATGGTGCAGAGCGTGTCTGCCAGATACACCACCCACCAGCGTGCTGGAGGCAAGGCTCTGGCCGAGTTTACGGGCACGGATGCAGACACCATCACGTTCGATATTGAACTTTCGGCGTACCTTGGCGTGGCTCCAAGCAAGCAGCGCGAGATCCTGAAGGGGTATGTCGATAATCACACGACGCTGCCGTTTGTCCTCGGCAATGAAGTCTTCGGCAGCTATCGATGGGTCATCAAATCCGTGAAATTCAAGACCAAGCACACAGACGCTTTCGGCGTTCCGACATGGATTACTACGAGCGTCACTTTACTGGAATATCCGAGAGAGTGAGGCGATTTTATGAGCAATTATCTGGTGTCGGCAAATGACCTGACCGCCATTTCCCTCGGCGAGCAGGATACCGTGGCCAGCGTTCTGCAGAACATCGCCGTCATCCTATCCACGCCGAAAGGCACCGTGCCGGGCTACCGGGAGTTTGGCATCGACATCTCGGATATTCTTGACCGCCCGGAAAACGTGGCGCAGCCTATGCTCTGCGCCGCCATCAAGGAAGCCATCGAACGGTTTGAACCGAGAGCCACCTATATGGGGACTACGTTCAAATCCTCCAAGGACAACCCCGGAACGATGCTTCCCGTTGTGGAGGTGAGCATCAATGCGTAGTACCGCAGACCACCAGTTCATCAGCACCGACGTTGACGAACTGGATGCGCTGCTCTGTGCGGGGTATGAGCAGGTTTTTGGCACATCCGTGCGCCCCGGCAGCCCGGAACGGCTGTTCATCTCGTGGATTGAGGACGCGATCCTCTACGAGCGTGCCCTCAACAACCACGCTGACAACCAGAATCTGCCCAGCCGAGCAGAGGGCGAGAATCTGGATGCGCTGGCGGAGCTGTTCTACTTGCAGCAGCGTCCAAAGCCCACCGCGGCAACCTGCACCATGCGCTTCAACATCAGCGAGGCGCGGCAGAGTGCAATCCTCATTCCTTCCGGCACTCGCGTCACGGACGCAAATGCCTCACTGTATTGGGCAACCACGGCAGATGAATACGTGCCTATCGGTTCGACCTATACGGACGTTACGGTGGTATGCCAGACCTCCGGCACTGTCGGAAACGACTTTGCAGTCGGCGACATCAACACCATTGTTGATGTGTACGACTACTATTCTGGCTGCTCCAACGTCACGGCCAGCGCAAACGGCAGCGATGCCCCGGACGATAACACGTTCTACCAGCTTCTGCTTGATAGTCAGGCAGCGTGGTCCAGCGCAGGGCCTGTTGGCAGCTACAAGTATTTCGCGAAGAGCGTGTCTACCAAAATCGCCGATGTGGTGCCGAACTCCCCAAGCCCCGGCACTGTCTGCCTGTACGCCATCATGGATGATGGCGGCATTGCCCCGGACGAAACCAAGAAAGCGATGGTGGAGGTTTGCTCTGCCGATGAGGTACGGCCTCTGACGGACCACGTCATTTCTGGTGATCCTGATGTGGTGAACTACAACATCGACCTGACCTATTACCTGACCCGCGATGGAGACATCTCTGCCGCGGATGCACAAGCCCGCGTAAACGAGGCTGTGCAGCAGTACATCAGCTGGCAGTCTGGCAAGATGGGCCGGGATATCAACCCGGACAAGCTGCGGTATCTGCTGCTGGAAGTTGGCATCAAGCGCGTGGACTTGCAGCAGCCTGTTTTCACCCCGCTGGAAGACGGCAAACCGTCCGTTGACCTGACCTCCGACAAGGTGCCGCAGGTAGCAAAGGTGGGCACGGTCGCTGTGAAGAGCGGAGGGTACGAAGATGAATAACGGCCTGACCGCCGAGCGGATGATGGATTCCTTCCCGCTTGCGCTCCAGAAAGACCCGAAAATGGTTGCGCTGGCGCACTCTATCGCCAACGTGCTGGAGCAGCGGTTGGATGAAATCAACCTCGGTCAAATCTACACGCGCATCGACCAGCTGCCGGAAGACCTGCTGGACATTTTGGCAAAGGACTTCGCCGTAGACTGGTACGACCACGACTACGACCTCGCTGCAAAGCGGCGCACCATCAAGTCCGCGCCCTACATCCATCGTCACCGGGGAACCGCTGGGGCTGTGCTGCGGGGTATCCGGGCTATCTATCCCGGCTCCCGGCTGGAGGAATGGTGGCAGTATGGCGGCGAACCGTACCACTTCCGGGTCATGCTGGACATGAGCGGCTCCGATGCGTCCTACGTCAGCACCGAACGTGTGCTGTGGGCCATCGGCTACTACAAGAGCCTGCGGTCGCACAACGATGGTGTGTACTACCAGAGCACGTTCGGCATCGAGATCGTGACCAGCAGCGGCTATATCGTGTATGCGGTGCGCCGCTGCGGCACTTTCCCCAAAACGGCCACACAGGGCGGCATCTCCGCTGGGAATATCATCATCGTTACGGACGAGTTCGGTGGCAGCTACGCTCACCCCCGCACCGGGCAGCTTGACGCTGGCACGTTCCCGGCCACAGCCACACAGGGGCACACTGCCGCCTCGGAAATCGAAGTTTTGACAGTGGACAATGGTGGAGCCTATGCACCGGAGAAACTGGCTGGAACCTACCCGGAGACGGCCACGCAGGGCTTCAATGATGCTGGGTATGTTATTGTGCAGACCGCAGACGGCAGCAGCACATACGCGGCCCCGGCATCCGGCGACCTGACAGCCGGTCTGCATCCGGCAACCGCCACATCCGGCGGTACATCAGGCGGAGGGCTTGTTGCCGAGGAATCCGGCCTCGGCGTTTCCTACATCGCAAAGGTGTGCGGCAGCGCACCGGGAATAAATTTTTAAGGAGGTAGCAGCATGATTGATTCGGCTGGCTTCGCAGACCTGCGGGGCTATCTCAAACGGCGCATTGCCTGTGCGCGTTTCCGTGTCGGCTCGACCTACTACACCGTTCCGCTTTCCGGCATCGACATTCTGGCTGATGGTACTGTCCGCGCCAGAGTGTCCATCACCGGGCTGGGCGAGATTACGGTGAATCGTGTGGAGCTGCTCAACTCGGACAATCAGGTCTGGGCACACGAGGACGTAAACATCAAAATCTCAACAGGTCAGACTGGTATCCTGTACTGGTTTGACTTCACGTTCACCGAGAAAAAGAAGGAGGAGTGACCGTGTATCAGAAAACTGATTGGCGTGACCATGTTACGGACAAGCCCGGTCTGTACATCATCACCGACAATAAAGACGGAACGTGGACCATTACCCCTGCTGGCAAGGTGATGCAGCAGGGCACCCCGCAGGATCAGGAGCACTTCAACAACATCGAAAACGGCGTATGGGATATTTATGCCGCTCTCGGCATGATGTTCAATACCGTTCGGCAGCAGGGCTGGCAGCTGAACGAAGCCGTGGCCACTATCGATAACTCGTGGCAGATCGTGTCCGGCAGCGTGGACCTGACCAACGCCCGCACCTATCCCTGTAACAACTCCAAAAAGAGCGTGTCGCTGAGTGATCCCATGGGCAGCACCAGCTATCTGGTTATGACCGAACTGGTCAAATCCGATGGTCCGGTCGGGGATATTGAGGTCAGCGAGAAGCTGGTCAACGGCTTCAAGCTGGCCTACAACGGCTCCGCAAAGTCTGCTACCATCAAATACATCGCAATCGGAGGTACTCTGAAATGACCGTTATCGAAAAAAATTCCGGCACCAAGATTCCCTACGAGGTCGTCAAGAACAAAATCTGCTTTGATGATGACCTGACCATCAACCTCGCCAAGCGCGAGGACGACCGTGACGTTCACATCGATGTGTGCTACGACAGCTATGGCGAACTGGTCATCGGCGCAGCTGCCGGCCGCAGTTATGTGGCAGAAATCGATATCCCTGCCCGCCGGTACACCCAGCCGGAGCCCATTGAGGAAGTGACCACAGACGGCGAGGAGAACGCCGAGGGTGGCACCCGCATGGGCAACAGCACCCCGGCGGAGCCGATTCCGTTCTCCATGAACAATGTGACCCTGACCCTGTGGGCCATCGACTGATAGGAGGTAACTACTATGGCTGCAAATTTTGACCTGACCAATTTGGCCGTCACTGGCCTTGCACCCGGCAATGAGCTGATTTATGACAACGCCGGTATGCCGTCCATTATGGTGAAGATCCCGAAGATGACCTACAAGCAGCTGGGCATGGGCGAATCCGCCGCCGTGCATCCGGCGTTCATCGTCAACGGGCAGGAAGTGGATGCAATCTACATCTCCAAGTACCAGAACATCGTGCAGGATGGCCGCGCATACTCTCTTGGCGGCGTTGACCCTGCGGCATCGCTGGATATGGACCACGCACGCCAGTATTGCGAGGCTAAGGGCGAGGGCTGGCACCTGATGACCCGCATGGAGTGGGGCTTGATTCAGCGCATGTGTGAGGCTGCCGGCTTCGTTCCGAAAGGCAACAACAACTATGGTCGCCACGACAGTGAATCGTTCTATAAGGCTATCCCGACCTATATGAGTGGCGATAAGATTGGTCGTGTCGCAACTGGTACTGGCCCGCTGACATGGTATCATGACAACAGCCCCAGCGGTATTTCTGGTCTAACTGGAAACGTATGGGAGTGGATGGGCGCAGTTCGTTCTGTGTATGGCGAAATCCAGTTCCTTGTCAACAATAACGGCGCAGACAGCGCACACAGCCAGTCTCCGACCTCGACCGAGTGGAAAGCTATCAGCTGCGTGGATGGTAGCTTTATCACCCCGGACGGAAAAGGCACCACCGCCAACTCCGTCAAGATTGACATCGTTGGCGGCAAACTTCAGTGGGCCAAGACCATCACCCACAAAAATGCGGATGGTGATTGGCCTAGCTGCACGTTTGGCTCCATCACTTGCAGTGCGGACATTGGCGCAAATGCAAAACTGCTGCTTCAGGCGTTGGGTATGATGCCTTATTCCGGCTCCGATCTGTGTGCAGGTCATACCTGTTGGTTCCGCAATAGCGATGAGGAACGCGCTTTCTTTTCTGGTTGCAGCTGGTACGACCCCTCCAACGGCCTCGGCTCGTTCTACGGCCACCGCCCGCGGTCCAACGTGGACGGTGCTATCGGTTTCCGCGCCGCTTACTGCAAACTGCCGTCTGTGACCTGATGACTGCGCGGTAGCGCAGTCACGTTCTCCTCGACCCCGCGAAGCGGGGTCGTTTATAAAATTGATTTTTTCTGCATCGGTGGATTTTGCCGTTTTTTCGGTAAAATCCACCGAAAAGCAGATTTTCAAGCTGTTTTCTGTTATACTGACCCGCGTTCGGAAGGAGGTCTACCGCATGGAAGGAAAACAGGACGAACTTTTTACTGGTCCGACCCTACAAAAAATCGAGGATATGATGGAATATGCGTATCCTGTACTCCAGCAGTTCCCAAAATCCGAAAAGTTTGCGATGGCAGCCGACATAAAACTCGTTATGGATGTGATGCTTGAAAAGGCTGTGGAAGCGCAGAAAAAATACTTCAAAAAGACCACGTTGCAGGAACTGGACATTGCAAACACAAAATTGCAGCACTACCTGCGTGTGGCATTTCGACTGCGGTTTGTTTCTATGCACAAGTACGAGGTATGGAGCAAGCAGCTTGTCGAAATCGGAAAGTTGTTGGGGAGTTGGCTCAATACCGTCAAGGCCAACTCGAAAACATAGGGAACCAGCCGTCACGCGCTTTCTTTTCTGGTTGCAGCTGGAACAACCCCTCCAACGGCCTCGGCTCGTTCAACGGCAACAACCCGCGGTCCAACGTGGACGATGATATCGGTTTCCGCGCCGCTTTGCCTCCAAGCCAGATACTGCAAGCTCAAGGGCTTGCTCTCAGTGCAGAGGTGATAAAGGGGCTGGTTCCCTTGGTTGCATTTCGCAGCCTAAAAATATTAGCCTCGCAGTCTGCGTTCCGACGCTATAAGCGTACGGCGCACACTGTTCGGCGACCTCAAGGAGTTGGATTTTTTGGAAAAGCACCGACACGTTTTCGAGCGGTTTGCAACGTTCGACAATTTGTATGACGGTTACCGTAAGGCAAGTAAAGACAGGCGTTATCAGGGATGTGTGCTTAGGTACACCGACCACCTTGAGGAAAATTTGATAAACTCGGTGAATCAGCTTCAATGGCATGAATATCATGTTGGCGAACTTCACCAATTTTATGAATACTACCCCAAGAAGCGCATCATCAGCAGCCTGCCGTTCTATGACCGAGTGATAAACTGCGGAGCCTACAATGTTCTGTGGCCTATCTATTTGAAGTCTATGTACGAGTACAGCTACGGAAGTATCGATGGACGAGGGCCGCTAAAGGCGGCTTTTGACATTCAGCAATGGATGCGAAACGCAGCAAGGATGAATGGAGATTGGCGGGTCGTCAAGCTTGACATTGCCAAATTCTTCTTTCGGATTCCTGTTGATGTTCAGCTGCGAGAACTTACTCGCCCGCTGGACGACCCAGATATGGTGTGGTTTCTCGAAACGGCCGTCCGGGCGGATGGTCGTCCGTTGGGGCTTCCTGTTGACTGCACCGACGTAACAACGGCTGAACGCATATCCGGTGTTGGGATGCAGTGCGGGTCAATCATAAGCCAGATGACTGGAAATGTTGTTCTCACGCCTCTGGATCACTACATCAAGCGCACAATGCACGTTCCGTACTATGCTCGGTTTATGGATGATATGCTTCTGCTGGTCGATGGAAAAAAGGCAGCTTGGGAGGCAGTGGAAGAGATTGACGGATATCTCCGTGAAAATCTCGGCTTGCAGCTCAACAATAAAACTGCCGTTATTCCTCTCGGCCATGCGGTCGAGTTCGTTGGCCGTAAGATTTCCCCTGAAAAAATCGAACTGCGGCGGCAGACCTCTCTCGGCATGAAGAAACACCTTCGGTATGTCCGAGAGGCCTACGCCCGCGGCGAGGTTCCCCTTGAGTACGCCCTGAGCGTGATTCAGAGCTATCTGGGTTTGATGAAGGGCTGCAACAACGATGCCCTGCGAAATCAGATTCTGGAGGATTACGTTCTGGTTCGCCACTCACAAGATATGCTGGATGCAGCAGAATAAAACCGATTGGCAGCTTCACCCGCCGGGGCGAGGCTGCCTTTTTTGTACAGGAGGACACAATGAGCATCCAAGAAATACTGACGGCGGGGGGCGGGACGATGATAGTCCTCCTCACGCTGGTCCAGATCGCCCCCATTAAACTGAACCCGTGGTCGGATATCATCAAGTGGATTGGGCACGCTCTGAACGCCGAAGTGCTGGAACAGCAGCAGAAAACCCAGAGGAAGTTGGAGGAGCATATCCAAGTTGATGATGAGCGCAATGCGAATCTTTTGCGTACTCAGATTCTGCGCTTCAATGACGAACTGATTGATGATAAGCACCACACAAGGGAGCATTTTATCGAGATTTTGGCCGTCATTGATGCCTATGAGGACTACTGCCGCAGCCACCCCGACTACAAAAACAACCGCTGCATCTGTGCCGTAGCGAATATCAAGCGGGTGTACAATGAGCGGCTTCAAAAGCACGACTTCTCTTGAAGGAGGTCTTCTACATGAGAGTCATTGTCTATCAGGCCAGCGACACATCCGCCCTGAGCAAGAACTTCACCCGCAAGGACTTCAAGTGCCCCTGCGGATGCAGCCGGCAGATGGTCGATTCGGAGCTGGTCGAAAAACTTCAGGCCATCCGGGACAAGCTGGGCAAGGCCATCAAGGTGACCAGCGGATACCGCTGCCTCTCGCATAATGCGGCAGTCGGCGGCAGCCCTGGCAGCAAGCACCGCTATGGTATGGCTGCGGATTGGCGGCTTGTAGACCGCAGCATCAATCCTGCGGCCTTGGGTATCATCGCCGCCCAGTATTTCAAGGCGGTGGGCATCTACTGGTATGACGGCTGCGCTATCGTGCACACCGACACCCGCGATGCAAAGGCAACGTGGCTGTGCGATGCCCCGAAGCACTACCCCAGCACCACCTACCAGAAGTTCATTCTGCCGACCATCCGCCGGGGCTGCACCGGGGATGCAAACCGGGCGGCCACGAAGATGCTCCAGCGGCTGCTGGGGCTGACCCCGGACGGCATTTTCGGCGAGGGCACAGAGAACGCTCTGCTGAAAGCACAGGAGGCGCATGGGCTGACTGTGGACGGCATCTGCGGCCCCGCCAGCTGGAAGGCCATTTCCGGGGCTTCCAAGTACCTGTGAAACATCTGATATAACCAACACGACAAAACGGCGCAGGGGTGGCTCCCCGCGCCGCTGATACTTATAGGAGGCAATATCATGGAAGCTATGCTGAACTTCATCCCCGCGCCCATCGCCATCGCTCTGATGCTGCTGGGCTTCGTTGCTCTGGCGGTCGGCGGCATCCGGCTGGGCTACAAGGCCACCGTCAAGGATCTGGCTCTGGAACTGGTCGAAAAGGCCGAGCTGTCCATCATGGGCAGCGGTCAGGGTGCCAAAAAGAAGAAGCAGGTGTTCGCTGCTCTCCGCGCCAAGTGCCCGGCGGCTATCCGCTGGGCCATCACTGACGAGGTGCTGGATACTGTCATCGAACACGCCTTTGATGTTATGACCGCAGCACTGGGCAAAAAGTCTTGACTGCTGCATGAGTTCCGTGTAAAATAGAGGCACTTGAAAAGCTTCGGCTTTTGTAGAGAGTGGCCCGGCATGGTTCACTCTTGATTTTATATTTGGCTGCCTCGGTAGCGCGCAAAAATCCCCCTGCATTGACCTTCGGGCCAGTGTAGGGGGATTTTTTGTTTGTTAGAACTTCATCTGCGCAGCATCTTCAACGCTCACATCGTCAAAACACCGGGTCAGTTCATCAAGGACTTTGCGCTGCGTCTTCTCGCTCAAACCGGCGTTGCGCATCGCCATGACACAGTAGCCGATACAGGCTGCGTTTGACCACGGCCCATTCAGGGATAGGAGCAATTCTTCCATATCGATTACCTCCGAAGATCTCCGTTGTATACGCGAACCAGCACCCAGTCGCGCAAAGGTTTGATGTTGCCGCTCCAGTCCCGGAGGGCTTCGTCGGTGCCGCAGGCCTCGCAGATGTACACACCCTTGGCGTGGCGGCTCAGTGCCCCGTGGGTCAGTTTGTCCGGCATCCTCTCGCCACAGCGGGGGCACAGCGGCCAGCCCTGCTGCTGGTCATAGACCATCTTCTCAATAGCTTTTTCGTCCGTCATTCTTCACCCTCCAACAGTTTATGAAAATCGTAAGCGCGAACAGGCGTCAATCCATGCAAGGGTATATCGCCGCGGTGTACGTATGCCTTGCATCCGAAAAAACTCTCTGCGTGATCATGACTTTCGACCACATCGCTGCGCCTTAAATCGACCTCGACAACGTAAATGACTGGCATCCCACGGAGAATAAGGAATTTGCAAGCATCCAGCGGCTTCCGGCAGAGGAAGACATCGCCCATGACACCCGCCTTTATGACACCATCCTTCCGAATGCTTTCTGCAGCTGTGCTTGTCGTTGCGTGATAGAACTTCATACTTTGCTGCACCTCATTTCATGTTCTGCCGTTCCCACATCAGCCAGCGGTTTACTTCCTCGCCGGGCATGGACTTCGGCTTGCTGGTTTCGATGTACTCCCGCTCTCCGAAGATCTCCAGCTGGTCGATGTCGTCAGGCGACTGGGTGATAATCTTTGCCGGCCAATCGCCCACGCCAGGGACTTCAATGCGGCGCAGATACAGGTTGCTGTCAAAGTACCAATCACTCTTGATGTATCGTTCTTCGGCATCGGTTAACTCGATGGCCTCAATGTACTTGCCGAGCGCACCGAAGACTTCCAGTCTGGTTGGTGCTTTGTCGAAGTCGGTCACATCAAAGAGTTTGATATAGGAGATTCGGCCGCGTTCAACGGCAAGCTCCTCGATGGTGCCGGAGTATTTGTAAAGTTTCATTGTCATATCCTCCAAATGCCCGTATAGCCAGATAGCGCAGCTTTTCGGTTTTTAGGCGGCGGTATTTTCACTCTCGGCCTCTGTCAAAAATGCAGAGGTGAGATGCAACCGGGCGGTCTTGAATTCCGGGCCTCTCATGCCCAGACGCTTGGTCAGCACCCGGAGCATGAGGTCGTGTTTCTGCTGCTGGGTGTACCCGGCAACGGATTTGAAGTGGAGATTGTCGTGGTCACAGTTGATAGCCCATGCGCTCATTGCCAAGCAGAACTGGACGTAGGCTTTGATGCGGCCGGCGTGAGTGGTTCCGTTGAACAGCCGGAACTCCACGGTGCCCTTTGTGAAGAATGCATGGAGGTTGATTCCGTGATACCGGGTGCTGTTGTAGTGGGAGGAATCCACGCCGCCATCGTATCCGTCATTCGCCACGCTGTACCAGATGCGCTCTGCATCGTTCCGGCTTGCTCGGCCATTCTTCTTCATTTCACGGAACAGGGTGGGGTTGATTTTGTGGCACCAGTGGTCTGCACGACTGCCAATCTGCAAGGCTTCATAGAACAGATCCTGCCGCCCGGTGGCGAAGTTCAGCAGCCGGCAGAGGCTTTCGGGCGTGTGGTTCGCACCGTCAACGTGGACGTGGATACCACAGGAGCTGTTCGCCATGGCACCCTTCTTGACCAGTGCCCGGATGACCTCTTGCAGGTCGGTGATGTCCTCATACTGGAGAATCGGGGTTACGACCTCGCAGCGGTAGGTATCGTCTGCCTCTACGATTGCGCCACCTCTGCGCCGCCGGGGAGTGATGGAACCGTCTCTCATGCACTTCCATACGCGACCTTTGCTATCCTTGGCCTCGTACGTCTGGTAGGTGCCACCTGCAAAGTGGATACCGCCGACACCGAAGTAGTTGGCGATGACGGAGGCGGCTGTTCCGCGGGAAACGCCCGTCATTTCAATCTCAACGCCGAAGTTCTGGCTCTGAATCGTGACCATCTTTGCGCCCTCCCCTTAGTGCAGCTGTGCAGCGTGCTTGTGGTAGGTGACGGTGTAGCGGCCACCGTGCTTGACGACCTTGATATCGTCCATCTTCACGCGCCGGACACCGAACTTCTCGTGGACGTACCTTTTGACCATCGGAGCGGCCTTTGTGGTCACATCCACCGCACTGTCATTGCTGCGGCGGCTCTTGTAGCGGTCAAACCGCTTCTCCTCGGCGGCGTTTGCTTCCTCCTCTGTGCCGTAGAATCCATCCTGTGCGCGGTTGTTCAGACGGTAGAACTTCTTGCTGCTGATGACCTCCAGACGCTCATTCCAGACGGTGCTCCAGCGGTCTTCCTGATTGGGCTTGATGTCGTCCTTGACCCGGCCAACAATCAGCTCCACACCCTCGGTGCCGAGGTAGTTGTTGAACGTGGTGAGCAGCACCCGGATGATCTCGGTGCCGTTGGTGAGGTCGATGTGAGCGACCTCGCCCTGGCTTCCGCCCATCGTTCCGGCGTTGATGTAGTAGCCCTGTGCCATGTAGCTGCTGGCTGCTGCGGTGAACTCGCGGTTAATGTCAATGAACTTCATGCTGAAAACCTCCGATTTACTCTTGACAAATCTTCAATAAAAAAATAAAATGGAGGTGCAAGGGGCTTGTGGATAACGGGCTTTTAGCGGTTAGCGGTTCAGGGTGCGATCCTGAGCCGCTTTTTTGTATGCTTCAAAGCGGGCTACCTGCTCGGCTCTGGTGAGCTTTGCAAATTCCTTGCTTGTCATGGAGCATCACCCCCTTTGGGTTGCTCCCTTGCACCTCGTAACCTCCTCTCTATGTCTATATTATACAACGAATTTCGTTGTATGTCAATAGCAAAACAACATTTTTCGTAAATATTTTTACGAAAAGCGTTGCATTTTTCGGGTGAGTGTGATATAGTGAAGAAAAGGGAGGTGCTTACATGATTCGCATCAAGTTGAAAGCCGTACTTGCCGAAAAAGGTATCAAGCAAAAGGATTTGGTCGCCATGACCGGGATTCGCCAGCCCACTCTGTCGGGTATGAACAACAACTCCGTCAAGCATATTCCGTTGGACGTTCTGGACAAGCTGTGCACCGTTCTGGACTGCCAGCCTGCCGATCTGCTGGAATTCGTGCCGGACGATAACGAAAAAAGCCCGGACGCATAACGTGCATCCGGGCAGGAGATGGGGTTATTTCTTGCGAGACTTGCTCACGGTCTGGGGGATATGGTGCACCTCTTTAACCCTGCGCTCCGGGTTGGGTTCTCGCACAATGAGGTCATCGAGATTACAGTCTAATGCCTCACAGATGAGGTCGAGGTCGTCCAGATTCACACGCTCCGCAAAATCATGGTACAACTCGTTGATGGTCTGGCTGCGAATCCCCGTTACACGAGCGAGTTCGCTCTGTGTCATCCGCCGTTCGCCAAGGCGGGTAGACAGCAAAATCCTAATCATAGCCTTTGGTCTCCTTTGCCGATAATTTTAGCCGATATGTACTCGGCTTGTCTGCATTTTGGCGGAAAACCCTATATTCCGGCAAATTATTCCGAATTTCGGTAGATTCTACCAAGAAACGAAACGAAAAAAGACCCAAACCTCATTTCATGCGAGGTTTGGGTCTTTTTTGCTTACTTCCTGATTTTCGGCAGGGGACAAAATAAGACGAACACTGAACCAACCATTTTGATTGACACCGTGTTCGCCTCATTCTCTTTTGGTTGGGGATGAGAGAATCGAACTCCCACAAGTAGAGTCAGAGTCTACCGCACTACCACTATGCAAATCCCCAATATTCTGTTGTGTTTTGCGGGGTGAGCCGCTCAACGTGTGCTATTATACGGGAAAAGCCCGGAGTTGTCAAGCATATTTTTGAAAAAAGTTGTACTTTTTTGGAAAATGCCGCAGCAGCGCCGGATAATCTATGCCGGAGCGCTGCCACACTTCGGCAGGTTCTGCGCACCGCACCGCCTATACTGGAAGGTACAAAACCTTGCAAAGTACCAGAAGGAGGATGCCTATGCCGGAACGAACCACACAAAACGCCCAGACCCTGCTTTCGCCCCGCGTCCCGCGGGATACCGAGCACGAGCGCTACCACCCGGAGCTGGAGGAGGAACTGAAGGAATGCCTGTTCTGTTTGAAGCGCAACGAGATGATGTTTGATATGGAGGTGGATACGGACCTCATCGAGCAGCGCATCTACGAGCGGCAGGCGCTTTTGTGCCGCTACCGGTACTTACTGGCGCGCGCCCGGGAGCTGGGGCTGCATACGGTGCTTACCCGCTACCAGCCCATGGGCGGGTAAAAAGGCTTAGGGCAACACCGCACAATTCCCGCCTTACGGCTTAAGCACCACTCCGGCGGTTGCGGCACGGCATCTGCGTTGCCAAAATGCTCGATAATACACAAAGTATTATCTGCGCTTTTGGCTTAGCATCTGCCGCACCTCACTCGCCGTATCGGCACCTAGAATTATGCGGTATTGCCTTAGCGAAAAAATCTTGACAAAAGGCGCGCTGCGTGATATCCTATTACAAGATAAAAGCGTACCGGAACTATGTCCGGCGCGATAAAATTTTGAGAGTTAGAGAGGTTTCTATCATGGAGCGTATTAAGACTATTGCTACTCGTGACCTGACCAAGAGCGTTAAGACCGGTGGCTGCGGCGAGTGCCAGACTTCCTGCCAGTCCGCCTGCAAGACCTCCTGCGGCGTGGCTAACCAGCAGTGCGAGAACAGCAACAAGTAATTTTTGCAAACCCTATGCCGCCTTTGCCGGGCGGCATTTTTTTGTGTAATCTGGAATGGAGTGTAAAATGGTACATCAGTATCAATTGAACGGTTATAACATCGTGCTGGACACCTGCAGCGGCTCGGTGCACGTTGTGGACGAGGTGGCCTACGATGTCATCGCCATGTACCCGGAGCATACCGCAGACGAGATCGTTGCCGCCATGCTGGCAAAGTACGGCAGCCGCCCGGACGTGACCGAGGAGGATCTGCGCCAGTGCATCGACGACGTGACCAGCCTGAAGGAAAACGGCAAGCTGTGGAGCCCGGATGTCTATAAGGACATGGCCTTCGACTTTAAAAACCGCAACACTGTGGTAAAGGCGCTGTGCCTGCACGTTGCCCATAGCTGCAACCTGAGCTGCTCTTACTGCTTTGCCTCGCAGGGACGCTACCATGGCGACCGCGCCCTGATGAGCTTTGAGGTGGGCAAGCGCGCCATGGACTTCCTCATCGAGAACAGCGGCACCCGCCGCAATCTGGAAGTGGACTTCTTTGGCGGCGAGCCGCTGATGAACTTTGATATGGTCAAAAAGCTGGTGGCCTACTGCCGCGAGCAGGAGAAGATCCATAACAAGAACTTCCGCTTTACCATGACCACCAACGGTGTGCTCATTGATGACGACGTCATCGACTTCTGCAATAAGGAGTGCCACAATGTGGTGCTGAGTCTGGATGGCCGCAAGGAGGTCAACGACCGCTTCCGCGTGGACTGCGCAGGCAACGGCAGCTACGACCGCATCGTGCCCAAGTTCCAGGAGTTCGTCAAGAAGCGCGGCGACAAGAACTACTATATGCGCGGCACCTATACCCACTTTAACACCGACTTTACCAACGATATCTTCCACATGGCAGACCTCGGCTTTACCGAGCTGAGCATGGAGCCGGTGGTCTGCGACCCCAGCGACCCCAGCGCCCTGACTGAGGCCGACCTGCCCATCCTGAAGGAGCAGTACGAGATCCTTGCCAAGGAGATGATCAAGCGCGACCGCGAGGGCAGAGGCTTTACCTTCTACCACTACATGATCGACCTGACCGGCGGCCCCTGCATCTATAAGCGCATCTCCGGCTGCGGCTCCGGCACCGAGTACATGGCTGTTACCCCCTGGGGCGATCTGTACCCCTGCCACCAGTTCGTGGGCGACCCCAAGTACCTGCTGGGCGATATCTGGAAGGGCGTTACCAACACCGCTGTGCGGGATGAGTTCAAGCACTGCAACGCCTACGCCCGCAAGGAGTGTCAGGATTGCTGGGCAAAGTTGTACTGCTCCGGCGGCTGCGCTGCCAACTCCTACCACGCCACCGGCAGCATTACCGGCGTGTACGAGTACGGCTGCGAGCTGTTCAAAAAGCGCATGGAGTGCGCCATTATGATCAAGGTAGCCGAGAATCAGGAACTGGCAGCCAAGGGCATCGAGGTGCCTATTGAGCTGGGCTCTACCTGCAACGCCTGCGCTGACGGCGAAGCCTGCGAATGAGCATGACCACCCCCATCGTGGATTTTGTGCGCAGCTATGCAAAGTCCGGTACCGCCCGGCTGCATATGCCCGGCCACAAGGGGCAGAGCCTTTTAGGCTTTGAGCCGCTGGATATCACCGAGATCTGCGGTGCGGACGAGCTTTACGCGCCGGAGGGCATTATTGCCGAGAGTGAAGCCAACGCCACCCGGCTGTTCGGCACGGCGCACAGCTATTACAGCACCGAGGGGTCGTCTCAGTGCATCCGTGCCATGCTGTTTCTGGCGCTGCAAGGCGCACCGCAAAACGGTAAGCGCCCGGTGCTGCTGGCCGCCCGCAACGCCCACAAGGCGCTGCTGTATGCGGCGGCGCTGCTGGATTTTGATATCCGCTGGCTCTGGCCGTCTGCGCAGGCAGAGGGTGCACTGTGCAGCTGCCCCGTCACAGCCGAAGCGCTGACAGGGGCTTTGCACGCGATGGCACAGCAGGGCAACACCCCCTTTGGCGTGTACGTCACCAGCCCGGATTATCTGGGCGGGGTGCAGGAACTCCCGGCGCTGGCCGCTGTCTGCCGGGCGCAGGACGTGCCTTTGCTGGTGGATAACGCCCACGGGGCCTACCTGCGCTTTCTGCCGCAGAACTGCCACCCCATCGCACAGGGCGCGGCCATGTGCTGCGACTCTGCCCACAAGACTCTGCCGGTGGTCACCGGCGGTGCGTATCTGCATCTGGCGCACGATGCCCCTGTGCAGGACGAAGCGGCTGTGCGGGGGGCGCTGGCGCTGTTCGGCTCTACCAGCCCCTCTTACCTCATTTTGCAGTCGCTGGATGCCTGCAATGCGGTGCTGGCAGGGGACTACCCCCGGCGGCTGGTGCAGTGCTGCGCGGCGCTGGAAGGTCTGCGCCGCAGCCTGAATAAGGCCGCAGCGGCGCGGCAGTGCCCGGTGCCGCTGGCAGTTGCCGGGGCACAGCAGGAGCCGATGAAGCTTACGCTGGACGCCGCCGCCCTTGGCTGCACCGGCACAGCGCTGGCAGATGCTTTGCGCCGCGCACAGCTGGAGTGCGAGTATGCCGACCCCCGCTATGTGGTGCTGATGTTCACCCCGGAAAACCCGCCGCAGGACTTTGAACGCCTGCAAACGGCGCTGGAACAGCTTCTGGCTGCTGTGCCTGCCGGACTGTCCCGCCCCGAGAACCGGGCAGGAGAGTTTGCCGCCTTGCAGCAGCAGGCGGTGCAGCGCTGTACCATCCGGCAGGCGGTGCTGGGTGCACAGGTGCGCGTCCCGGTGCACAAGGCACTGGGACGGGTGTGTGCCATGCCTACGGTGTCCTGCCCGCCCGCCATCCCTGTGGCGGTCAGCGGCGAGGAGATCACCCCGGCAGCCATCGCCCTGATGCAGCGCTACGGCATCAAAGAACTCTCGGTGCTGCGATAAAGATTTTATAAGAAGAGAACCCGGAAGGTCTGCGGACCTTCCGGGTTCTCTATATTTATTCTTAAATATCCGTCCGGGGCGTGGCGCACATCTCCCAGAAGTGCAGCTCGTGCTCCGAGCAGGCGCGGAAGATCGCGCGGCAACGGGCGGCACGCTCCGGCGAAAGGCCGGTGCAGGCTGCTTCAGCGCGTTCTGCCCATGCGCGGCAGGCGGCATCGTAGCCGGGACCGGCGTAGTCCAGCACCAGCGCGCCGTAGTAGGTGTCCTTTACGGCGGGGGAGCGCTGCAAAAGCTTCTGGAATAGCCACCCGTAGCTCAGCATACAGGGCAGGCAGGCCATCAGGCACTCGGCCTCGCCCTCGCCGGTGCGCGCAGCGTCGATCATGCAGTCCAGATAGGCGCGGCTTTCCGGGCGCAGGGGCAGGGACTGGATATCAGCTTCCCGCAGACCGTACTGCTCCAGATACCGCAGCCGGGTCAGGTCCTCGTTCTCCTGCACGAAGGACAGCAGGGAATAGTAAGTGCGCATGGCAGCCATGGTGGTGGCCTTGGTCATGCCCCAAGCAAAAATTTTGGCGTACTCCCGCAGATACAGGCTGTCCTCTACGAGGTAGCTTTTAAAGCAGTCCTCGCTCAGGGTGCCGTTCTCCATCTTTTGCAAAAACTCGGCCTGCAGGCACTGCTCCCACACGGGCAGGTCGGCCTGCACCAGCGCCGAGACAAAGGGCAGGTCAGTCACGGACAAAATCTCCCTTCAGGTTGAAGGTATGATCCATGGGCCCGGAGCCGTGCCCCAGATCCAGCATGGCAGACAGACAACCGGAAATGTAGGCCTTGGCGCGCTCCACGGCGGTGTCAAGGTCATAGCCCTTTGCCAGATTGGAGGCAATGGCGCTGGACAGGGTGCAGCCGGTGCCGTGGGTGTTGGGGTTTGCGATGCGCTTGCCCTTGAACCACTTGCCGGTGCCGCCCTGCCACAGCAGGTCGTCGGCATCGTTGATCTGGTGGCCGCCCTTGCACAGTACGGCACAGCCGTAGCGCTCGCTGATGGTGCGGGCAGCGGCCTCCATGTCGGCAGCGTTGGCAATGCTCATGCCGGACAAGATCTCAGCCTCCGGGATGTTGGGGGTAAGCACCTCAGCCAGTGGCAGCAGCTTTTCGGTCAGCGCCTGCACAGCATCGTCCTGCAGCAGCTTTGCACCGGAGGTGGCCACCATCACAGGGTCCACCACGATGTGCTTTGCACCGTAAAAATGCAGCCGCTCGGCGATGGTGTCGATGAGCGGGGCAGAGGATACCATGCCGATCTTCACCGCATCCGGGTAAATGTCGGTGAACACGGCATCGAGCTGCTGTGCCAGAAACTGCGGCGTGGTGTCAAAAATGGCGGTCACGCCGGTGGTGTTCTGTGCCGTCAGGGCGGTAATGGCGCTCATGGCAAACACGCCGTTGGCGGTCATGGTTTTGATATCGGCCTGAATTCCGGCACCGCCGCTGGAATCACTGCCGGCAATGGTCAATGCAGTTTTCATGGGTAAAATGCTCCTTTGCAGCAAAAATGCGGATATGCCCGCAAAGACATATCCGCAGATAAAAGCGCTATCTCCCTACGTTGGCATGATCCAAATCAGGTCACAGGTCAGGGCAATGCAGCCCACTCTCAGCCCGCTTGCACGGGCTCCCTTTTTATACTAGAAAGCATACCACAATCGGGGAAAAGATGCAAGAAAAACAGGCCGCGCAAAATGCACCGCTTATTCGCCCAGTGCGGTGCGGATGTTGTCCAGCACCTTTTTGCTCAGCAGCACAAAGGCCTGCTTGGTGCGGCCTGCGGACACATTGGCGCAGCGCACGTTTTCCCGGGAAAAGAAGTCCTCGGCCACGGGGCCTGCGGCGGCGCGGGTGTCGCAGAAGAAGCGGGTGCCGGGCAGGTCAAGCCACTTTTCCAGCGCAGCGGAATCAAAGCTGGGGCCGATGGAAGTGTTGAACAGAACCTTGCCCGCACCCAGCTGGGCAAACTCGTTTTCGCCTAGCAGCAGCACGTTCTTATTCAGGCAGGTGAACACCACCTCGCTCTCAGCCAGCAGCTGAGCCAGCGGCTTAAAGGTCATACCGGCAGCCTCGGCGTCCGGCTTTGCGCTGCGGGCAAAGTAGCTGATCTCTGCGCCCATAAATTGCAGCGCATCGGCGATCATCCGGCCGGAAACGCCCAGCCCCACGATGCCCACCTTCAGGCCGGTGATCTCCACCGGCTCGTCCCGCAGCATGGGCATCCCAAAGCCGTGCAATAGGCCGGTCAGCTCGTGCAGAACATACTCCACAACGCCGCGGTCGCCGTAATCCCGGATACCCAGCACCTGGATGCCCCGGGTGCGTGCGTAGGCGATATCCACGTTGGCGCTCTCCTCAGAGTACAGGCTGCAGCACATCCCGATATAGCGGATGTTGGGGCACTGCGCAATGACTTCCTTGCCCATGCGGGAGGTGTAGTTCAGCAGCACGGCGTCGGCGTCCCCGATGCGGCGCACCATCTCGTCGTCGCTGGCAGGCACGTCCCGGTACAGCACCACCTCTTTGGCGTAGCGGTGCAGCTCCTCCTCGGCAGAGGGGATCAGGCTGACCGGCTCAATGGCAACAAGCTTTTCAAACATGACGGACTCCTCCTTATATTAGTAGAAGCAGACGGGCGAGGCCAGATTGCGCAGCAGAGAGACGGCGCTCCAGCCCGCAATGGCGCTGGTGGAGGAGCAGATATCCACCACGGCCTTCACGCCCTCGATCTCGGCAGTGATGCAGTGGTCATCGCCCACCCAGCCGGGCACGGAGTGCATGGTCACACCGGTGCTCTCGGGGCCGGTGGTGGCCAGAGAGGTAGCTACCGCCACGTTTACCCGGCGGGGGAAGGTAGCAATAGCCTGCTTGGCATTGCCGGTGAACACGGTGGTCTTTTCGGTGTCGGTCAGCAGATGCTCTGCCCACACCGGGGTGTTGCGGAAGCCCTTTGCACCGGTATGGGTCTCGATGCCGGCAGTCTCCGGCAAACCCTGCGCCTGTGCCATCAGGGTGACAGTTTGCAGCACGTCAAAGCCGCCGATGGCACCGCTGGCCAGGTGCACCTTGGCACCGCCCTCCACGGCGGCTGCCTTGACCTGTGCGTAGAAATCCAGATCCGCAAAGGCACCGATGGACAGAATGACCAGATTGACGCCCCGCTTCAGCACCGGGATGGCCATAGCGCGCACCGACTCCACCGAGGCCGCCTCCACGATGTACTCCGGCTCAAGTGCCAGCAGTGCGTCCACGTCCTCACAGACGGCGCAGCCGACATTGGCGGCGGTCTTTTCAGCCGAAGCGCGGGTGCGGCTGGTCACGCCCACCAGCTCGTAGTCCGGCAGCAGACCCTTCTTCCACGCGTCAGCCACGATGATGCCCAGAAATCCGCAGCCCACAATACCCAATTTTGTTTTCATACCGTATCCTAAACTCCTTTTTTCTGCCTGTGGCAGCATATTCATAGCCAGTATACCATACCGGGTACAAAAAGGGAAATAATGTTTGCGGCAGCCCGGCGGGGCAGGACATAAAAAGTTAACAAAATAAATTACAAAAAAATTACAAAACCCTATTGCAAAATGGTTTCAAAAGAGTTACAATATGGTTACAGCAAGGGCAAAGCCCCAAGGCTGTGTGTGAAATCTTTTTCTTCTTGTTTTTGGGATACTGGGCGCGGGTCCTCCTCCTCCGGCTGTTCTCCTTCACAGCTATGACCCATGCGCCGCACAGGCAGTGTCCCGCTTCGTGTGCAAAAGGGCTCGTCCGGTGTTTCGGACGAGCTTTTTTGCATTCTGCAAGCCCTGTTTTGCCCGTAAAAGTGATACTTCAAAAACCAAAGTATGACCAATGCCTAAAAACGCTTGTCAATTTGTCTGTTTTTCCGCAAAGGACAATTATAAAGTTTGGCGCGGCAGGGGTTTGTATTCTTGCGGGCTTTGTGGTAAAGTATATACAATCAATTTATAAGCAGCAAACATGAATGATTTTGATGCTGATTTGTATCAGATACACCCTAAGAGAAAAGGAGTTTGATTATGGCTTATTTCTACGAAGAACCCTCCCGCACCTTTGGCGAGTACCTGCTGGTCCCCGGCTATTCCTCTGCGGAGAATGTGCCCACGGCGGTCAGCCTGAAGACCCCGCTGGTCAAGTACCGCAAGGGACAGGAGGAGTGCCCGCTGCAGATGAATATCCCCATGATCAGCGCCATCATGCAGTCGGTCTCCGGCGATAAGCTGGCCATTGCACTGGCTCGTCAGGGCGGCGTTTCCTTTATCTATGGCTCTCAGAGCATCGAGAACGAGGCTGCCATGGTGCGCCGCGTCAAGAGCTTCAAGGCCGGTTATGTGGTGTCCGATTCCAATCTGGCTCCCACTGCCACCCTGCATGATGTGCTGGAGCTGAAGGCACGCACCGGCCACTCCACCATCGCCATCACTGCCGACGGCACTCCGGGCGGCAAGCTGCTGGGCATCGTGGCTTCCCGCGATTACCGCGTCAACCACACCCCGGACGATGCCTGTGTTACCACCTTTATGACCCCCGTTGAAAAGCTGGTCACCGCTCCGGCCAACACCTCCCTGCACGACTGCAACAACATCATCTGGGACAACAAGATCAACACCCTGCCGCTGGTGGATGCCGAGGGCAATCTGGTGTATATGGTATTCCGCAAGGACTACGATTCCCACAAGGCAAACGTCAACGAGCTGCTGGATAAGAACAAGAGCTACGTTGTAGGCGCCGGCATCAACACCCGCGACTACGCCCAGCGCGTGCCCGCACTGGTAGAGGCCGGTGTGGATGTGCTGTGCATCGACTCCTCTGAGGGCTACTCCGAGTGGCAGAGCCGCACCATCGGCTGGATCCGCGAGCACTACGGCGACACCGTCAAGGTGGGTGCCGGCAACGTGGTGGACGCCGAGGGCTTCCGCTTCCTCGCTGAGGCTGGCGCAGACTTCGTGAAGATCGGCATCGGCGGCGGCTCCATTTGCATCACCCGCGAGACCAAGGGCATCGGCCGCGGTCAGGCTACCGCTGTCATCGAGGTTGCCAAGGCTCGTGACGAGTACTACAAGGAGACCGGCATCTATGTGCCCATCTGCTCCGATGGCGGCATCGTCCACGACTACCACATCACCCTCGCGCTGGCTATGGGCGCAGACTTCGTGATGCTGGGCCGCTACTTTGCCCGCTTTGACGAGAGCCCCACGAACAAGGTGCGTATCAATGGCCAGTATATGAAGGAGTACTGGGGCGAAGGCTCCAACCGTGCCCGCAACTGGCAGCGCTACGACCTGGGCGGCTCCACCAAACTGAGCTTTGAGGAGGGCGTGGACAGCTATGTGCCTTACGCCGGTCCTCTGGCGGACGGCGTGCAGACCACCCTGTACAAGGTGAAGAGCACCATGTGCAACTGTGGCGCTCTGTCCATCCCCGAGCTGCAGCAGAAGGCCAAGCTGACCGTTGTTTCTTCCACCTCCATCGTGGAGGGCGGCAGCCACGACGTTGTGCTGAAGAACGCCACCCCCAGCATCATGAACGGCTAAGCCTGTTCTGAAAAGAATCTATTGATTTAAGCGCAGAGACCGCTGCACAGCGTTTGTGCAGCGGTCTTTTTGCGCGAAAATACTTGCACCGGCAGGGGAATCGTGCTATCATGATAGAAACGCTCTGTCATGACAGGGCGGAGGATCCCCCTGCCGGGCAAGCGGCAGGCGGCGCGCAGTAGGGAAGAGCTGACGCCGGGTATAAATAGAGAGGAAAACATTCATGAACGAGATCAAGGTTGAGCCTTATATCCCCGATGAGGACTACGATAACCCCGCGATGGTGGTGGATTTTTATGAATTCACCATGGCAAACTGCCTGTTCCTGCATGGCTTTAAGAATACCACGCTGGTGTTTGATATGTTCTTCCGCAAAAACCCGGATAATCAGGGCTATTCCATCAGCGCAGGCCAGCGCAAGCTGACCCGCTTTTTGCTGGAATATCACTTCAATGAGCAGGATATCCACTGGCTGCGCACCAAGGGCATGAGCGAGGAGTTCTGCGAGTATCTGCGCACCTACAAGTGGAAGGGCGATATGTACGCCCTGCCCGAGGGCACGGTCTGCTACCCCCATGTGCAGATGGTGCGCATCGAGTGCGATCTGGTGGGCGCGATCCTGATCGAGACCTACCTGCTGCAGACCATGAATTTCCATAGCCTGATCGCCACCAAGGCCACCCGCGTCACCGGCCTGAACACCCACACCCCCCGCAACGTCATGGAGTTCGGCACCCGCCGCGCACAGGGCGAGAGCGCCGGTAACGATGGCGCTTACGCCGCAGTGCTGGGTGGCTGCATCGGTACGGCCAACTGTCTGGCAGAGATGAAGTTCGGTGCAGAGGTCAAGGCCGTGGGCACTGTGGCACACAGCTTTATCGAGTTTTTCCCCACCGAGTTTGATGCCTTCAAGGCCTTTGCCGATACCTACCCGGATTCGGTCAGTCTGCTGCTGGATACCTATAACATTATGGAGAGCGGTCTGCCCAACCTGATCAAGCTGGACGATTATCTCATTGAGAAATACCCCAACGATCCCAACCGCCGCGTCAAGAGCGCCCGCATCGATTCCGGCGACCTTGCCCGCGGCTCCAAGCGGCTGCGCAAGGCACTGGATGCCGCCGGTAAGCCCTACATCAAGCTGGTAGCCTCCAACGGTCTGGATGAGAAGAAGATCGCCAACATGGAGCTGTACGAGCACGCACACTTCGACTCCTACGGCGTGGGCGAAAACCTCATCACTTCTGCCTCAGACCCCGTGTTTGGCGGCGTATACAAGCTGGTGGCGGTGAAGAAGCCGGACGGCAGCTACACCCCCAAGATGAAGTGCTCGGACTCCGCCAGCAAGGCCATCATCCCGGGCAAAAAGATGCCTTGGCGTCTGTACGACGAAAACGGTCAGGCACAGTGCGACCTGATTGCCATGGACGGCGAGGTCATCGAGGCCGGTAAGCCGGTCACTATGGTCAATCTGGACTCGGACGCCATCGAACGCACCATCACCTTTATCCCCACCGCTGTGCGCCCGCTGCTGGTGCCGCATATTCTGGGCGGCGAGCTGGCCATTGAACTGCCCTCTATTGCAGAAAAGAAGGCCTATATTGCAAAGCAGCTCACCGAGGAGACTTGGGAGAGCGAGCTGCGTCTGGAATGCCCTCACAAGCACTACGTCAACATGACCCCCGCAGTGGCCGAGTGCCGCTCCCGGATGTACGCCGAGCTGCACGGAGGCAAGGTGTAAGCAGCACCGAATAAGCGGTTTTTCTTGACAAAACAGGGAAACTATTGTATCATAAAAGCCGCTGATTTAATAAAAATGTTAATACCACCAGATTGCGAATAGCAGTGTGGTTGTAATAATTTTTCCTCACACCTGTTATTCCCGGCTCCCTCTCAAGCCAGAGGGCAGCAGGACTTTGTAAGCCGGGGCTGCGCCGCTGTGGTGAAATTGGCAGACACGAGGGACTTAAAATCCCTTTCTGGAGACAGAGTACGGGTTCGACCCCCGTCGGCGGCATGTGAAAGCTCAGAATTGTTCGTTGATTCGAATGATTCTGGGCTTTTTCTCTTTATTCCATTTTCTGGAAGTGCTGAGCGGGCGAGAGGGATTTTTCGCGAAAAAAGGAGGAGTCTCTCTCGTGCGTAACCGTGATTTAAAACCTGCTACCAAGGCAAATCCCACCATCCAACAGGCCTTTGAAAGGTTCCAAAAGTACAACCGGCTCAAGAACCTCTCCCAAGGCTCACTCGACTTCTACGCTGCTAAGGGCAGAAGCTTCTTTCGGTTTCTGGGGGATACAGAGCAGCCTATTCATACCATCACAGAAGAAACGGTGGAGGATTATATCTTCTATATGAAGGACCAACAGCTCCACGATACGACCATCAATACAAACCTCCGCATGGTGCGTGCGTTCTTGTACTGGTGCATGGAAAAAGGCTATCTGGAAAAGTATCCGATCAGACTGGTGCGTGCAGATGATCCAATCAAGGAACCCTACACCACCGACGAGCTGCAGAAGCTGCTGAAGGAACCGGACTGCAAGACCTGCTCCTTTGCCGAATACCGCAACTGGGTCATTGTCAACTTCCTGCTTGGTACCGGCTGCCGTGCGTCTACGCTGCTCAACCTGCAGATCGGAGACTTGGATCTTTCCGCCGGGACAGTGTTTTTTCGTCACATGAAGGCGCGCAATCAGCAGATCGTGCCGCTCTCCAAGGCACTGGTCAAGATCATGGAGGACTATCTGGAGCATCGCAGCGGCGACCCTACAGCCCCGTTGTTTGTCTCGGAGTATGGCAACCAGATGACCCTGAATTCGCTTGGCAATGCGATTTGGAATTATAATCATAGCAGAGGCGTGGAGAAGACCTCTATGCACCTGTTCCGGCACACCTACGCGAAGCTGTATATCCAAGCTGGCGGTGACCCGTTCCGTCTGCAAAAGCTGCTGGGACACGCAGACCTTACCATGACCCGGCGGTATGTGGCACTGTATGCGGACGACCTGAGAGCCAACTATGACGCCCTGAATCCCCTAGAGCAGCTGACCCGCCAAAATCGCCACGGAGATAAGATCAAGATGGGGAAGGGGGAGGGAAAGTAAAAATGGGTCAATGTCTCTTGAGCAAAACGAAATGATATGGTATAGTGAAATCAAAAAAGGAGACGCGGATCAATATGAGTGATGAAGAGAAGCGCTGGCCATTCGATGGTTTCTACCTGAAGCTGGCTGAGGCACAACGGGAGTATGAGCAGGAGCAGCACATTGACCCTGCCTTGTTGACGGAAGAAGAACGACAGCAAAAATTGCAGGAGATTCTGGATTGTATTAAGGCCTCTCGCAAAAAGAAAAAGGAGGCCGACGAACAGCTTGATCCCATTGTGCCGGAGGAAGAACCGGAAACCGCCGGGGCAACTCCACAGCCTACAAAACAGTACATCACAGATCTTGTTGGTGAGGATTACAAGAACTGGCATGGGATTGTGGTGCTTGATGCGGGCACGAACTCCGGCAAGACCTATTTTATTCTGAAGACATTGCTGCCGTGGACATATGAACATCGTAAGCGTATCCTGATCCTGTGCAATCGTGAAGCTCTGCGCAACCAGATCGAGCGCGATGTGAACCGCTTGGGGCGTATAGAAGTGACCTACGAGGACTATGATCCCGCGCTTGGAGGAATTGTCAACAAACCCGCCATAGATAACAAGTATGAGCACACCATCCGTGTTGAAACATACCAGTGGCTGGAAACCTTCCTGCAAAGGAATGAAGATGCCGCTAAAACTTATCTGAGATCGTTTGATTATATCGTGTCAGACGAGTATCACTATATGGTAACAGATGCCAGCTTCAACGATCATGTGGATGCAAGCTATGAGGCTATTAAAGAGCTTTGGACGACGAAGACTTGCATCTTTATGAGCGCAACCGCCCGCCCCTTCTTTGATTATTGGGAGCTGCGGAATATGATCCCGGAGGGACAGCACTATCGTCTGCCGATGGATTATCGGTTTGTGTCAAGCGTGAAGTTCTTCTACCGTGACGATGACGAACTGGATATCATCCGCCGGGTACAGCCGGGAGAAAAGATCCTCGTTTTTGTGAATACCATCGCCAAGCTGCGAAAACTGCGGGACACTCTGAAAGCAGAAGGCATAGAGGATGTGGCGTGCCTGTGCTCCAAATACCGTCAGGAAGCGGAGGAATTTGACAAACTGGATGATGTGCTCAAGGGCAATGTCCTGCAGCATCAGGTTACACTGACCACAACGACCCTCTATAATGGTGTGGATATGAAAGATCGTGCGCTGAAATATATTGTCAGTGAACTGTGGAACCCGCTCGTTAATGCGCAGATCCTTGGCCGCAAACGTCCCTTGGATGAGGGGGATACCTGCGCGGTATATTTGCTGCATTACCCCAAAGAACGTCTGGAAGGGGAAGTTAAAAAAATCGAAAAGTATCAGTTGGGACCGGTCGAGGCATATCGAAAATGGTTTGATGATAGGAAGGCATGGAAAGCATATCTGCATCAGCCTGAAACAGTGGAAATACTGAAAAAAAGCCATACAGTCGTTCTGGACCCACGGGAAGGTGAATACTGCTGGCGGAAACGTGCGAACTTACAGGCTCTTGTAGAACGTGTTTTCCTGCTGCAAATGCTCGAACAGGGGTATCAAACAGAGCTGCTGAAAAAAATCGATGAAAGCCTGCTTGCAAAAGTGGAGCGCCTTGACCCGCCGCTGCTGCTTGCATATCTGGATGCCCACCTGAATGAAGAGCGCTATTACGAAGAGTGGCAGAAGATCTTCTTTGAGGTGGGGCACATCTACAACAAGACAGATGGACACGCCGAGAAATCGTTGCCAAGCTATACCTGCGCACGTCAATGGTTGCAGCAATATGGATACGATCTACAGAAAAAGCGCGCAACAAGTGGAGAACTGCGAAATAAGAACGTTTGGTGGGTCACAAAGCAGTAAAATGCGCACGAAATTCACTATACTATATAGCAAAGTGAAAAATATGCGCACTAAGACCGCTTCTTGATTGACTTTATTTTGCGTGGTTGTGTTAGCCGAGTGCTTCTTGAACGGCCGAAGCATGAGGACGGGACAGAAACGCTCGGTTAACATGATCACGCCAACGGAAATCTTGACTAAGCGAACCTGTGAGCTTTTTCAAGATTGGAGTTGATCTAAATGGTATGAGCGCCAGCGAATACCTTCCTCTTTATCAATCTTTCACCAATAGGATGCATATCAGAAATGGGCGACGATTTGATCATAGTGAAATATCTCAAATAGTTGAGAAAAACATCTGCTGCGGTGTGATTCTGTCTGGCTTTGATACAATTAAAAAGTTTACCTCGAACGGAATATATCGTGTTACCGTATAATACAAGGGCGCCTACACTGTGGACACCGTTTCGTGGCTGAATTTTAAGCTGCCAAAAGGGAGTGGCATTCTACGACCACCCTGCAATATGGCTCAATTTGAGCTAGGTTCAGAAGCTCAATGGACAAAGTGACTACCGAGATTTGTATTCTATCGATGATACGATCAATGAACATTATCCAAATCGGTAAAAGTTCAATAGCGTTCAGATAAAGGCGGTAGGTGGTCGCAGTAGCCCTCGATTTGAGGAGTGCACAAAATTCCGCATAGTACATGACGGCTTTCTATGATGCTACGCAAGTTATGATGGATAATTTTACGGTATTTCGCTTTTTTGCGATTAACTGTACCATCAACACCCGTCATTTTGTCCCTAGTTGAAACCAAATCAAGACGAAAAAACACCCCACTGCTCGACATAGAGTAGCGGGGTTCTTGTTGTTGAGGAGTGCTTATTTCAGAATAGAGAGATCGTCATAGCGGGCGACACCATTATAGAGCAGCTCGAGCATGGTCACGGCAGAGGGGCGACCATTCAGCGGATAGCCAGCCAGCTCCTGAACGCGATCAGGGCAGAGATCCCATGCGACCTTGGATGCCCGGCGGATCGTGCTCTGGACTGCTTTGGGCTCGTACAGCTTCTTGTCGGCAATAGGCGTGTAGATTTCTTTCTCTACAGCTCGCAGGCGGTCTTCGTCCTCGGCAATCAGCGTCAGAGCTTGTGATAGAATAATGTAGGCGTTCATGTTACGGGTGATCCCGACATAGCGCAGTACATCATTGATACGGGCGGATAAATCGGAAGTAACCATTTTGACATCATCCCTGTTACATATATTTGGACCAGTTTTATCCAGTTCGAAATAAATGTAACGTAAAATATGCCAAAACAGGCGAAAAGCGTCTAAATGCGTCATAAAGTGTCGAAATGTGTCGCAAATGTATGGCAGTGGCGTACACCAGCAGGGGATAGGAGTGCGACAGCAGGGAGCTTGGCTATGGATATATACAGTCTAAAAAAGGCATTGGCATTGGGAAGTGGGCGGCGGTAGATTTCCATGACACCATCGTCTGAATTCCAGAGGGGGTTTCAATTTGAAATCTCCTTGAGAGCGAATCAAGACGTGTGACCTCAACCCGTACCGTTTTGGTACGAGTTGAAAGAGGGGCAAGACGCATCTGCATGTGATTTCCGACCTCATTATCCAATTCGGATAACGAGTTTAATGGGTCAAGACGTGATTTGTTGGCGCTGATGGAATCGCCGTATGAGACCCTATAGATGGATGCCCAGAATGTCACCCGTGGCTCAAAGTGAGTGTGCGTGAAATTGCGCTCTGACCTCTATGTTCTCCAAAGGTCGCAAATCACGACCTTATACCGCTATCATGTTTCAGGGGGCATTTCCGGCTTTCCTTTTTCCCCTGTAATCTGGGGAAGGATGCCTTATTTTAGGGGATGCGTACTATAATTCCGTCGTATTTCACGACGCAAATGGATATGCTCAAAAGTGGTGAAAATAATAATCGAGTCGCAAATCCGTCGAGATGTGTGCTCAATCGGCAGATCTCCATGACACCCCTCAAGGTGTACACCACAAATTCTCGTGTATTCGTCCTGTTTTTTTCACCGACCCTCATTTTGAGGGTTGATGAAAGCGGATCAAGACGGTCTTTATTCCGCCGATAGAATCGCCATACACGACCATATACCAAACAGTACGCACCTGTCACGACATAAGTTTAGATGAGGTCGCT